>Ga0066372_10000054_pt1 | contig 34850 bp, 27 predicted proteins | sample Knorr_S15_td_250_FD_77011 | JGI IMG/M metagenome (GOLD analysis project Ga0066372, IMG submission 77011) | Marine microbial communities from Southern Atlantic Ocean transect - Knorr_S15_td_250_ad_251m_LV_A | ecosystem: Environmental > Aquatic > Marine > Oceanic | place: Southern Atlantic ocean... | reverse complement strand
TGCCTCAGATCAAAAACACAAAACCCCCGTTGCCAACTCCGACGCTCCATCCATTGATCACTGGCAAGACACCTCCTCCGGTTAATCTTCCAACACCCAAGCCACCCCCCCTGCCTGAAAAACCATTTATCCCACTGTTACCCGCGACTGACACGCCAGTGTTAGTTTCAGCATTTGATGGAAAACCTTTCAGAGGACATTTCAGCGGCGAAGCTAATGTAACCATTCAAGATGAAATGATTGTAATAGTGACAGAATCGGGTAAGACCTTGAACATAGCGTATAGATTGCCTTCTTCTATGACTGCTTTACCTGAGCGAACGTTTGCAGGGTCTGTAACTATGAAAGAGGAAACCACGTATGCAACGGCTCATAAGTGGACTGCTATAAATGATGAAATAGGGCTGCTACTCGCTCAAGTGCACGATTCGTCAAGAACGCCGATGATCTTTGATGTCGGGAGTGAGGTGACATTTAACCAGAACCCGGTATCGGTGCCAGAGGATCCTGATTCACCTAACGTACCAGTGAATGTAAGTACCAACCTGGACTCTAGTACCGTGGTCCCAGGTCAGACTTCAACGGTGCAAAGTGAGATTGGGGATTTCCAAATCCATCTACAAGAAAGCGCCTACTACCTAGCAGACCCATATTCGACAGACCCTTTTACCGGCTACAAAACCCATCTATGGATCGTCAGGACCGATTGATACTCGAACTTCGACTTCAGTCCACCTGATTATGTAGCCGTATCGTTAGATTGTTATATAATCGTATAAAGTGGCGTTCGGGTGGGGAACTTAGTCTATCGGTGCTTCATGCTCTATTGTAAAAATTGTGATATCGAATTCCCTGGTGATCAGGAACAAAAATTCTGCAACCAGTGCGGAGGGCCCGTTGAGACCTCTTTCGGCGGCCCCATAACCTCAGCGTCGGACTCAGACATCTCGGTAGGTGAACCCGGTTCGCTTGACTCGATTTCTGGCGGCTTCGGCCCGTCGTCTGGTAACACTACTTCAGGACCAAGTAATGTCGATATCGGAGACAAGGTAACGAACGTCTACAACAGCGTCAGTAGTCAAGACTATTGTGCGTACGGAGGGGAAAGGGTCTACCAGGACAAGGCTTTCCGCTGCCCAGAGTGTGGACGAGACCCGATTTGCACCGACCACTTCGACAAAAACTTACGCCTCTGCCCTTTCTGCGTTGAATCTCGCACAACGGCATGTTCCACCTGTAAAACCCGTCAATTATCGGAAAAGATGCTCAAATGTCCGAGGTGTTTAAAGACGGTTTGTGGGGATCATGCAAACGATGCTAATGAATTATGTGTTGAGTGTGCGGAGCAATGGGCGGGCGTCGTGGCTGCCATGGAAAGTGGGGAAGTTGCCATATCGATGGGAACGGTTATAGGGACGGATCAGATCGAGATCAAAGGTGATTCGATAGTGACCAAAGACGGTCACCCTGTAGCTACGATAAAGGAAAATACGTGGTACGTGTCTCCGAAACAATGGTACCGCGTGAAAGACCAGTTATTGGTTCAAGAAAAACAAGCCATGAGGCGCTTCTATCCAAACATGGCAATTGGGTTCTCCCAAGACGGCAGTGCTCACTGGCAAGGAGAGGTTATCACGTGGTCGGGAAAATCTTATTCTGTCAGATTATCGTATCCCGCCGCCTTCCCTTACAGGCCTCCAAAAGCCTATGTTATAGAACCGAAGATAGTTCGTAGCCGCCATATATACCCTGACGGACATCTCTGTCTGTTTCACAAGGACGATAAAGCTTGGCAGATCAATACCACTGGAGCTACGGTGATGTCTTGGGTGTCTCTATGGCTCCACTGCTATGAAGCTTGGCTCGATACTGGTGAATGGCCCCGGCCAGAAGCGGACGAATTGGAGATCTCGCCGACCTACTGATACCGCGCTGCCTTCGGCACGGTCTTGGTCGCGTTATACGTTGAAGTCCATCGCGGTTAAGTAGAAAGGTTCCATGGAACCGAGTAAGTCTCCCGAACTGGTCGTGGTTATCACAGAACCCATAGAGGACCAACTTATTGAGCGCAGTAAAGGCGTCTCGGGGTTGGTTCCTCTCGCCTGGCCAGAATGTACCGGACTATATCGGCCCGATGAAGGCCATATCCGTCTGGAGATGCGCGGCGATATCCCTTGTTCTCCGTCTGATCAATCGGCGTATCGTCTCCCTTGCTTTGTCATTGGCAGCCCCCCTGAATCGGTATCGGCTGGTTCGATATGCGATTCGGACAACTGGGAAAGCCCATCTCTCCTATTGATCGTGGATCCCGAATCCAATGATTCCGTAACAGCTTGCTATATCTCTCCTGGTGACCAAAAGGTTGCCGGAACGATTATCCTCTGTTCGGTAGAATTGATCGGTGGTAGTCACAGGCTGTTCAACCGTATTGGTTCGGTCGTTGACCTTCATACGTTACAAGGCAAGAAAGTTGCGGTGGTCGGACTTGGCAGTGGTGGTGGATTAGGAGCGGTCGAACTGGCAAAATCCGGTGTCGGATCATTCATACTCGTGGATTACGACAGATTAGAGGTAGAGAATATATCTCGACATGTATGCGGTTTGTCAGACGTTGGCCGGTGGAAGACCCGTGCAATCAAAGACCGTATACTCCAACACAATCCAGAAGCTCTGATCGAATGTCACGAGATCGACGTAACCGAACAGATAGAGTTGCTGGAATCCATAGTCAGTTCCGTAGATCTGGTCTTCGTAGCTACCGATAGCGAGATCTCCAAGTACCTGGTGAACGAACATTGTGTGAACCACGGTGTCCCTGCGGTATACGGTGGTGTTTACGAGCGCGCATTCGCTGGGGAGGTTGTGCTCGTGACTCCCGGCAGAGGGGGCTGTTATTCTTGCGTTCGACATAACCTCGCTAACACTTCAGGGACGGTTTCTTCTGCCTTTTTGGGAGACTACACAGACGAAACCGATACGGCCCATGAGCCGGGCCTTGGGATAGACGTAGGATTCATCGCAAACCTTCATGTAAAGATTGCATTGTCAGTCCTCTCGAGTATTAGCCTACCTGTGTTCAACGATCCCGAAGACCAGATGATCATCTGGGTCAATTCTGCCAAGCCAGAAGATGGACCTTTGTTCGGCACACCCCTCACTAGATACTTCGTCAAAGTCCCTCGTGTCCCGGATTGTAGAACATGCGGGGTTCTTACGACCTATGAACAACCGGAAGACCCTGCTCATGAATGATTATTCGGTCTCTCAAACCGTGATAACGTCGATCGAAGTCGAATGCAGACGTAACCCTGAGAAAGAGACAGGCGGCATCCTGGTCGGTGCTAGGACCGAAACAAGATCATTCGTTACTCATTGTTCAGGACCTGGTGTCATATGGAGTAGTTCGGCCCACCACTTCACCAAAGACACAGACTACATGCAACAGGTCCTTAATCTTCTATATGAATACTTTGGCGTTAATTACCTAGGTTTGTGGCACAAGCATCCCGTTGAATATCCGCTACCTAGCGACCAAGATATATCGAACGCCATGACGGAGATATCCGAGTTAGATATCGGGTTAGAAGAACTTTTAACTCCGGTATGTTTTCTAACTGATGATACCGTCCAGATATCTCCTTTCGTGATTCGCGAGGGTCATGCCCATCGTATAGACTGGGAGATAGTCCCAGATAAACATCTGCCCGATATCGGAGTCTTGGAACGGAATTGGTACGATGCTCCGGCCGGCAGAGATCGTCTGCGCGATGAAGTGAGAAAGCTCGAACATTACAACCTTGATGTCGCCATAAGCAAAGGTGATGATGGGCGGTGCCGAATAAGGGTAACGAACAAAAAGCGAAAAGACCGGGAACTTGTATTCCTATGTCCAACGGATTATCCGGTGAGTGCACCTCATACGGCTATCTTAGACAAAGAGACTGGTTCATATCTGCCCGTGTCGTCTCAACACCTAAATGACTGGAATCTTTATAGATCTATGTTAGACCTTGCTTCTGAACTTGACTTTGTCTGAAGTAAATAGCTTATCTGAAGCGTAACTTGGAACAACCTGCATGACCTTGACCAGGGTCACCAGTTAACCGGATAGACCAAAGTATCACCTGGTAGGCCTTTTAGAACCACCGACATAGGTGAGTCAAACTCCAACTGATTGAAACTAGCGGTCATCTCTTTCAATATCGATGACACTAAGATTTGATTCTCTTTGGCCTGGGAAGATATGCGTGATGCGAGAATCACGTTCCTACCGAAATAATCTTCGTTTTCTCTGATTACTTCGCCGGCATGTAAACCTATGCGGACCATGATCGGCTCTTGTTGCATGGAATTGTTATAGTCAAAAAGCATCTTCTGGATCTGGATGGCGCATAAAACTCCATTCAGAGCGCTCGGGAACGCCAGCATGAACCCGTCACCCATAGACTTGATCTCGTGCCCTTGGAATTCTATGACCTGCTCCCTGACGATATTATTATGTTCTTTGAATAAGTCCTGTGCGGCTATGTCACCAAGCCTATCTGTAATCTCGGTAGACCCTTTTATATCGCTGAACAATATAGTCATGGTTTCGTGATCTGACAGACCTGACTCTAATAACGCAGCAGTTGCACCGCCATTCCCTTGATGAACCCCTGATATAACTTGATTATTCCTAACCGTTTCTAGGGATTCGGAGATAGTCTTAGCTAGCTCCGAAACGTCTTGAGGTCCTGGACCTCTAACACTCGTATCCGATCCACCGACCACATCCAATAACCCTGACTGTTTACCATTTATAGCTAATGCCGTACCAACTTCTCGCACCGCGTCTTTTATCAACGGACTATGGATCCCTTGGAGCGCTAATATCTTTTCAGGGGTGAATCCTTGCAATGCCCGAGTCTTCGATAATTGAAGCAGGAGGTCACCCTGCTCAGGTCCAGAGATAGCGATCAACGTCTCGATCCCCACCTGTGATAAAGCTTCTATCTCTTCCAGCCTACGTCGATGTTCTGCTTCTCCTTGTCGTAAACTGATCTCAATCGATGCGGCTTCCCTTTCTAACGCCAACATATCTTGTCTGTGTTGGATAGCTATCATAGAGTTCGCTTGGGCGATCTGGTCTTCACGTTTTATATCTTTATAACGTGCATACCATTCGAGACCAAGCTCGACCACATTAGTGTTTATCGGCGCCTGCGGTATGCCTGCTGGCTGAGGTCGGTCCGGTTCGCCTGACCCTAAGCGTTCTCGACGGTGGTCGATCTCCAAAGATACTCTGTTCCGTTCGATCTCCCATACCGATCGGAGTTCGGTTCTGGCTTTCTGATCTTCCAAGACAAGCCGTTCATCGCTCAGACCATAACGGCGTATGAGGGAGCGGCACGCCATTTCATATTCGATCTCTAAACCCAGTCTCTTAACCAATAAAGTATTTGATTTATCCGAGTCTCCAGCAAAGCCACTGGCCGAACGGAATATGCTATCTGCATGGTCTCGCCCGATAAAGTTCTCTGAATCCAAAGACCTTACCAGGTCTACGAAAGCCTCCCTCCCATCGGATGATGAATAGCGTCTCGATAAAACGTTCAGTCGGACGTTATTCAATACTGCGGCTCTTCTTCGTGCAGCGAATGCGAGGTTGGTCTCTTCAGTTAACGCTAGAAAGGAGGAAGCAGACATATAGCGAGACTGCGGCCTGAGTTCATCGGGTCCTGCTTCCGTAGAGGCGACTAAATCCTTTACTGGATCGTCTGTATCATCTGACCATATTTCTTGGTATATGTTTACAGACATGAGACCACAGATACTGACTCCAACGCGATCTAAGACAGAGGTTATTACCTCCCGGAACCTGTCGGATAATTCCCCTGCGAGTGTTGCGTCGTAAGACAGATCGGAAAATACCACCTCGCCTAAGAACTGACTCGAGGAAGATTCCATCTCCGGCAACAACAAGTTTCCCAGATCAGTTGAAGTAAAGACCTGAGGTTCGTCCCCTAAGAAATCAGTTAGAGTTTCGGGAGTGCTTATCTGTACTTCGACACTACATTCAACGATGGCTGGTATCGGCTCTGCCGAGAGGAGGTTCTCAATAATCAATTCGAGAGTCTGGGGTAGAGTGGTTAAGACCGCAAGATGATCTGCATGATCAGTTTGATCAAGCCGGTGACGCTGCTGGGGGCTTTGTTCCAAAAAGCTCCACGGGCGGCCTCTTCCTCCCCTCAGCGCAACTAGTCCCGGTCCGACGTCTATGGATTTATCAGTGAATGCTGGTTGTTTTAGGTCTACAACCACAGCAAAGACCCCATCAACTGCACCCCCCGATGGGGTCAAAAGATCCGACGACTTATAAAGACCCTCTGATAGCAAGTCATCGAAGACTATCTTGTGGATCACTTCGGCGCCGCAATACCGACAGAACACCCAGTCATCGCCTAGTTGCCTTTGACACGATTCACAAACGGTCAATATTTAAATATCTCCCTGGTTAATAAGACCGGCAGTTAAATGTGTGATAAGCACTCATATCGTGTTCAGATCATGACCTGCTCAGCGTTACTAGACGTTATCTTATTATGGCTGAAGTCGGAAATCTATCAAAACACCGTTATAATGGGTTTAGGTTGGGTTGGTAGTTACAGGCCTTGCACCGGTAATTTCTTATCTGATTGGGATACCTGGTGAGTCCTGATGATTGGGTCAGAAATCTCAAACTACGCCCAAGATCAATGTACACCCAGGTTCTTTTAGAAAAGGCCGGCATATCCAGGACGCCTTACTGGTCTAAACGAGCGTTCGGTCGTCCGTGGCCGCCGGATGTTTATTTCTGCCAAAGAGATCTATAAGAATCCAGCTGGAGAATCCATATGGAGAGACAAGGATTGGATTTAACCCAAACTCTAGAATCTTTAGTCGAAACACCGGAAGATAAACCGCAAGGTTTTGGCTTCAAGGAGTTCACTGCCGATGAGCTAGATTCGTTCTTTGCTATCGCCAGCATCCGCCGATTCGATCCATCTGACATTTTGATCTCCAACCAAGGAACCACTTCCGACCTTCATTTCATATTGGAGGGCCAAATAAAGATAGAGGTTTCCTTACTGGGAACATTCGAGAAAACGCTATTGCTCGGACCAGGAACGGTGGTCGGAGAACAGTCGTTCTTAGATGGCGAGCCACGCAATGCCACAGTTACCGCCGAAACATTGTGTACCATCGCCAGTCTAAGCCGCGACTCCTTCGAGATCTTCGCAACCGAACATCCTTCGACAGCCTTCCGGGTGATCCGTCAATTAACTCGAATCTTGAGCCGACGACTGAGAAGACTAGACCTATTTGACGCGATAGAGTATACAAGGGAGGTCGAAAGGAAGCGCCTCGCAGAAGAATTGCACGATGAAACTATGGCGGACCTCACCGGTCTTACCATGGAGCTTGGGTTATTGAAGACCCATGAAGGATTGGGTGATCTAGTCTTAGATGAGATCGATTCAACGAGGGAAAAACTAAAGGAAACGAACCTACGGCTCCGACAAATCGTGAAAGGTATATACCCTGCGGAATTAGTAAACTCGGGCCTGGTTTCCGCTTTAACATCGTATCTGAAAGATTTGGAAGACCGGCCTATCCAGAACCCTTCAACATTGAAAATAGGACTGAGATCGGTTGGCTTTGGGAGCCAGCGGCTTCCATCGAATCTGGAAGGGGATCTATATAGGGTGATTCAACAGGCAATTACGAACGCGGTGCAACATGCGAACGCATCAGTAATAGATGTCAACATCAATTGGTCCGATGATGGATGTAGGTTCTCGGTTACCGATGATGGACGAGGGATCGGCAGTATCGACCGTGACTCGATCGTCAAAAGCGGCCATTTTGGCCTTGCCAATATGCGGGACCGTATAGAAAGGAACAGTGGCCTGTTAGAAATCGGAGATGCTATAGGTTCAGGCACAAGTCTGGTCGGTACAATACCCACAGCCTATAGACAAGCTGTCCCGACTCAGGACAATACCTACGAAGTCACCCTCAAGAACACTTCATAATGGCCTACAGGTCTGTATAACCGGGTAAACTTTACTATATCGCAAAGGGATTAGATTCATTGTAGCTATGATAAGAATAATATTCGCGGATGACTCCCAATACATAAGAGAGGCATACAGACGGATCCTGGAAACCCAGGCCCATTTCCAGATCGTCGGTATAGCTGAAGATGGCGAGGAAGCAGTTCGTCTAGCCAAAGAACAAAACCCAGATGTGGCTATCCTCGATATTCGTATGCCCAAGTTAACAGGGATCGAAGCCGCCGGGCAGATCGCTTCTACTAATCCCGATATGGGCATAATCATAATATCAGCCTACGACGACTTGAATTACGTCAGGGAACTATTGAAGGACGGCCCTAAAGGGAGAGCATATATATTAAAAACCTCCCTTGATGATATCGGGGAACTTATCAGAGTGGTAGAAGCAGTTTCCGACGGTGGAACCGTATTAGACCCAGAGTTGGTTCAAAAATTAGTGCGACTTCTTGTGGAGAACGACACTCCGGGAATATCCAACCTGGACGCTTCTGAACGGGAGGTCTATGAACTTATAGTGGGAGGGTTCGCCGATTCGGAGATAGCCAGGACACTTCGTGTTTCTCAAGAAGAAGTTAGGGCCATATCAGCTTCTGCCGCAGCTAAGATAGGGATTGCAGGCTTCGATGATGTTGATAAACGAGGAAAAGCTGTTGAACACTTCATCAATCGTTTTACCGAAGTCCTTTATGAGACAGAGTAGATATCGAAAGGATTCATAATCGGTAGGCTGACGATCGATTATCGATTCGATGCCGGACAGAACCAATACCTACCAGATCTTTCTATCGCTCAACGACGCAGTATCCGGTGCAGGCTCCTTAATTCGTCAAGTAGCTCTTGGGTCCCGACAGTCCCGTAGCGTTCCAGGAATGCAACAGTATCTGGGTTTATGGAAGTTTGTCCAGAGAATATATTCCTAAGCGATTCAGCCATGGTAACGTTAGTTGACTCTGAAGTATCGTCCGGTTCCGTAGTTAAGGATCTCATCTGTACAACTGCCTCGGAACCCTGGGAATCGTCGGATGACTCAGTATTCCCCTCTCCGATAGAGACTCGCTTGATCAACGGTGCACCCGTTTCTTCCGGTAGCGGTTGATTTGATTGAGTACAACTGGCACAGAGTTCGTACCCTTCCGGGCATGCTTGACCACATTGTACACACTGTCCCATCGATGGTTGGCTGTTATATGTGTTTGTAGGGAGGACCGGCTGGGGATTCAATGGGATCGAGCAGTTCGGGCAGAATCTGGCATCTTGCGCGCACATTTGACTGCATTGCTGGCAGATCACTGGATTCTCTACCATCGCTACCATCGGAGGCTGGGGCACACCAAGACCTGGCGATACATCTCCATTGGCCGGTGTCACTGCAACAGGTTGTTCCGGTACTTCGACCGGTAGCCCTCTCAGCTGAGCAAATTGTTGTTCCGGGGTAAGCGTCTCAACTGATTGAGTTGGATCGGCTTTGTTCTTCCCGCTCCTAGACGATAACCACCGCCGTATTGGCTCTATAAAAAGAGATTCAGCCATAGCTCACTTTCCTCGGTAGGTTAAATGCTGAATAAAGTGTCTGTCAGCATTGGGATTACGCTCATCAGACCACCAGTAAGGATACACATCAAGGAGATATAGGAAGCAATCTTCAGGTTACTCCCACCAGAGGCAAACTTCGGTGCTAACGAGTTAGCAACAGTTAAAACCGCGATACAAAAAACTATCACTACGGACATAGTACCCAGGTCGTTCACACCAAACATAGTACCTAGAGGGTTTGTAAGCCCGTCGGTACCACTCGGCAAAGTGATGCCGGGCGGGGCCTGGACATTAGAAACATTTACCATCGCGTTGCCGATGGTTCCTTCTATCGCTTCTGTCTGCACGTCTTTCAATTTATTGCTAAATACAGCTACGATCTGAAACACGAAGACTAGAATAAATACGACGGTCGCGTGCATCGGAAACGACAAGTAAGAAAAGGTCGATGCTGCGAGGTTTCTAGTCGCTCTAAGTTGCGATATCTTCAGAGAGAAATCTCCCGCTATTTCACCTACTTTATCTGCTCTACCTCCTCTCTCAGACCCATCTACCAACATGACTGTCGATCGATTCACCAGTTCACTGCCTGTCTCGGCCCTGAAGCGCTCCCAGCAGTTCGCAGTCGGTAGGGATGCCGATAGCCTAGTGTGCAACCGATTGATATATGGTTCCAAGTTAGGCAATGACCTAGCGTCGAAACGACGTATGCTTTCAGTCAACGTAGATCCGGTAGAGCCAGCGATCTCTCCTACGCTCCGAATGAAAGTCTGAATCTCTGAATCGATCTGTCCAACGGCCCCATCGTCTTTCCAAGCGTAAAACCCAGCGGGTAAGAGCGCGATTCCGAACACCAGAAAGCCTACTCCCGCTCCAAAGATAATCTCAAATTGCGATCCTAATACGAGTGCAAACACAAGGCCTACCGGTGCGCCTAAAAGAAGGCACAACCGGCTCCGTTTACGTGCTTCTGGTGCACCGTCGATCGAATCATAGGTAAACGCCTCATACGGGGCAACTTTGTATATTAGAAAGACACCGATAGAGGTAACACAGAAAAGAGTGAACGCCATCAACACTACGAAATTCGCATCAAGAGACCCCAATAAGGTAGACACCAACGAGACCACCATTATCAATGACACTGAAACTAAGATGGCCGAATACGCGTCACTCCATTTCCTTAGGTTCTCTACGCTACGCTCGTACTCATTACCGTAGCGCTGTCCCTCTAGTCGCGTTTCTTCTTCGATGAACTCCTGTTCGGATTCACCCGATCCCAGGGCGGCTGCGAACCTTAATAGCAGGCTCTTCACACTGGAGGCCTTTGCCCTATCAGCCACTAGCCGAAACGCTTCTGAATATTCCAGCCCAACGCGAGCCGCCAAAACATGGATATATTCAAAAAAAACTGCTGTCCGTAATTTCAATTCTCCACAGCTTTCTAATAGGCGGTCTCTAGGTAGGCCGCCTATGCTCAGGACAGACATATATGTCAGGTTGGATAGAAGATCAAACCCGACAACGATATTATCTGAAGAGACCTTCTCTATTTGCTTGGGTGATGACGTTGTGGAGTTCATAGAAATTAGTGATTTCTTGTTCGGCCAGGTTCCTTAATATGTTCGCTCGGTCATCCAATATCTTGTAGATCTGCCTATGCTCCCTGGGAGGCATCCCTCTTCGTTCTGCGACGACGTGCTCCAACAGATTAGTATTCATGTATCCCGGGAATTCGAAGGTGTCTGATGACGGGTCCCATCGGAATACTTCGATGAATCCGAAAGAATCAGTCTCAGTATCGTACTCGATGACCTCGTTTATGCTCAATACGCGGCGACCTGTTGAGCCGTCCGGTAGTCGGACCGCGCTCATTATGACAACGAGGTTTAGATTGTCCACGTACGTTTTGGGGACATTGATGGGATGTCCTGTCATCCGTTGTATCAACCGTTCGACGGAGGAAGCGTGGAAGGTAGCCATGCAGGAGTGGCCGGTTTGCATCGCTTGAAAGGCTATCGCCCCTTCCTCTCCGCGGATCTCACCTATGATTATCTCGTTGGGGCGCTGGCGCAGGGCGGCCCTAAGCAAGTCAAACATGGTCACCGAAGACGATCCATCTGACGTGTTTCGTACCACCTCTCGCGTCCAGTTTGGATGTGGGACCTGCAATTCTGGAGTGTCTTCGATGCTTACGATCTTAGACGCCGGTGGGATAAACGTACTGATTGCGTTCAACATAGTCGTTTTGCCAGACGCTGTTTCGCCTGACACGAATGTATTCATGCCGGCCCCAAGCATCAGAGATAGATAAGAGGCCATGTCGTATGAAAGGGTCCCGGAACTGACCAAGTCTAATATGCTAAACGGAGTTGCTTGGAATTTACGTATAGTGAAATTACTGCCGCGTTTCGATACATCGTCGCCATAAACGATGTTTATCCTCGAACCGTCCGGGAGCGTTGAGTCTACGATAGGATTCCTTACTGTCACAGGTCGACCTATCTTCTCAGAGAGTTTGATCACGAATTGGTCTAATTCATCAGTCGAATCGAAAGAAATCCCCGCGGTCAATCCCCCAAATATCTTGTGTTCTACGAAGACCGAACCAACACCACTACAACTCACATCTTCGATATACGGGTCGCTTACCAAAGGCTGGATAGTACCCATTCCTTCTTTGTCTCGAATCATAAGGTATCGAAGTTCGTCCAATTCGTGTGGCGTTACTTGTAGTGCTGAACGATTCCCTTTATTACCGTTAGTCACACATATTTTGTCTAGAATCTCAGTCAGAACCGATTCTCTTTTTTCGCGTTCTTCACCGACGATCGCTTGAAGGTCGCCTACATAGTCAATAAGTCTTTTATCAACTTCCGCCATCAGCCCTGACTTCATCACTGAAGAAGCGGGCTCTATAGCGATGTAATGATCACGGGCTTCCCCGTCCGACGAATACAGATGTATAAACACCCGGTTCGCTACAGGATAGATGAAGTTATTTGACGAATCGCTTCTGAGGTTCTTGCTTAGCCTCGGAACAAATTCTGGGATCCCGATCGTTTCAGGGTCCAGACCTTCAAGATAGGTCCAGAGATGGGGATTCAAGAACGATTGTTCTTGCAGGTCCTCACTCAGAGACTGGAACAATGGGCTTCCGACCATGGTTGCCCTTTCTTGATCGACTGGACTTCCATTCGACGTCGCATTTCGATCGGATTCTTTAAACTTGAATACATTCATTAATGGCAAAATATTACGCCCTTAGTCTAAGCATGGACCGAATTGAATATCTAAACTGTGATCGACGATAATAGGTATTCACTCTCGGCTAACGAGGGTCCGAGGAATACTGTGTGAGTACCCAACTGATTTCTAAGCCTTCGCTCTAGACAGAGGAATGATCCTAAGCCCTAGTCCAGGTTCCACCTCAAATCCTATTATGCTGCCTGTAGCTGATTCGGCCCCGCGTATCTTAGCTACCTGGATGGTCTTCACAAGCTGTGACCCGGAAACCCGGACCTGTAATCTAAGGTATGCATCAGAGATCGACCTGATCTGTGTATGAACGTTGTCTCCAAACGCCTCAGAATGGACGGTAGTTATTATCACCTTTCCCGCGTCACACATCGCCTTACAACGTGAAAAGAAATCGATAATCTCATCCCCCGTAGCCTGGCCTCCCAACGTCGTCAAAGAATCGACCACCACAACTCGGGACGCAACCTGTTCGGATATATGTTCTACCATGAGCGAGAAGCTGAGTTGTGATTCTTCCGTGTCATCAGAGATATTCACAGGGAATATCCGGAGTTGGTTCAAAAGAAAATAGTCTGTTACATCCAAACCAAGACTATCCATCTGCCGGAGGAAGCTTTGAACAGTTTGCTCCGTGATATAAATCGATGCATCCTGCCCGGATTTGAGCGCACCCCACAGCAGTTGCTGGGAGAGAGTACTTTTGCCAGCTGCAGGGTCGCCTTCCACTAGCATCAGTGTACGGTAGGGGATCCCACCTCCTAGGCGTCGATCTATCTCGGTACTGCCGGTCGACACCGTGGCGATTGCTTCTGCACTTACGTTGCTAGTCATATCGATTGCTACCTCCAACTGAATCGTGCGGCATGTTAATGGGGCTATTAGCCGAGTTAGTAGTTCTCACGGACCGCACGGGACCATTATCATACCCCGGGGTGGTGCGTGGTCTGTAGTTGAGCCGTTCGCGGCTCCTATGGTCACCGCTCTAGCCTCACCGTACCCCAAAGCAGGTGGGGGTATTGTCGCAGTTAAAGGCCAGCTAACGGTTAATGTGCCGGACTCGCCCGCATTCAAGACTGACGGCTCGAAAGGATAGATATCTTCGTCAATTTCGATAGACCACGAATTTATAGCCTCCGCGGCACTGTATTGAAATCGTCTAGCCTCTAGTACTCCGCGAAACGTGTCCATCGTAACTATCACATCCATATCCCGATAATCGCTGATGGCAATTGAGCCAGTATTTTGTATATCTATAACTACCCTGCACTCGTCGATATTCAGACCTGTCACTCTTAGGTTTGTACGAGCCCTATCAACCGCATCATCCGACGCTTCTCTAATGGCGCTTGATACGGCAACGTTTCCTGCGAGAGTGGTCCTATACATCAAGATCACTCCAGTGAAAAAAACCGCCATGATCAGCAATGCAGCTAAACTTGTTCCCATACGATTTTCTTAACGCCCGGAATTCTGGTCTCCTCGATCGCAATCGCGACAGGTCGGCATATCATCAACGGCGAGGTCTAGGTATCTGTTGCCGAAGCCCTAGTTTCACCGTGAGAAATACGCATATGGGCTAAGGGATAACCCCCCAATCCGTAGTTTCATCGGAACTCTGTGTCCACTCTTCACCCAGTTCTAATTGGTCCGATGCAATGCTCTTCTGTTGAATATCGAAATTAGGAGTGGTAATTATTTCATTCAGTTGCATCAATCCGTCTGAAAAATCTTGAGGCATATGGTGAGTTGCCGTTGTTGATTCTTCATCGGCAAGTTGAGCCATGGTTTTGTAGATCAGTTTAGATACGAGTGGACTCATATATCCAGACATCTCATAAGCTTCTATAAACGGGCTCAACTGACCAAGTGTGATACCGCGTCTACGTGCTGTCCCGAGCCACCAAATGATGTTTTTCATCATAGTTGAATCATTGAAATTCGTTGGTGCAAGAGCATTCTTCGCCTGAGTTTCCTGAGGCGCAACAGCCGAACCAGGTGATGCAACCGATTCCTGAGATGTATCCGAATACGGGCCCACTTCGGCATCAAAGTCGCCAGGATCAGCATCGGCAGAAAATCCCTCTGGGATATCTTGAGTACCGGTGCTGGTCTCGTTCGGCCGATTATCGACCTCGGGCATCGGTTGAGCGGTCACCGACCGACCTTTCATCACGAATTCTTTCACATCGACAAGCGTCTGCCGTATCTCGGTTTTAAGAAGATTGAATTCAAGCTCAAGAGCTTCAAGTCGATCCTCAAGTCTCCCGTCTGAACTAACCATTTCGTACCTCTACCTGGTTATAGCGGTTGCTACTTAAGAGATTTAGCCGGAATAGTCTCCCTATCCCGGCTAAATGCACTAACAAATCTCCTGAGCGACTTCTCGCTAAAGGGGCATTCCTTGTGTTTACCGGTTAATCTAGGTTCATCACCGTAGATAGGCTTAATGGAGCTCGACGTTCAAACTTGAGCACGGCCCCGTCTTGAGGGATTATCTCTACGGTGAACTGTGTGTTGGCTACTAGTGGATTGGGTAGATCATCCAAGAATATGAAGAGTTCGTTAACCTCTCCGGGATCAAGTAACAGGTCTGGGGGGTTCCCGTCATTGGTGTAGCACCAAACCATCAGGAGGGCCAAACAATCAGCTATATCAGCGTCCTGGGCTGGTAGTGGCGCAGCGACGACGATACGGTTTGCAACCGTTCCGTTGGGTGGGAGAGGTGCTTGAAGCTGTACGACGTTATTTCTATCTACATAGGTGACTATTATGTCTTCAGGGTCGAATAATATCTGCTCTACCCCGGTGGCGGCCGCCAATTTGACCCTAAGATAGTCGATAGTTGGCGTGGCCCCTCCGATTCCGGTACCGTGAGCAATGATGGAGCCTTTGATAGTCAGGGATGACGATGTAGTCGCCACACCAGCTAACGCCGTCTCTTTAGCTTTCTCGGATGTGAACAGGCCCGTTGTTAACACCGTGAACGCAAATACTGCAGCTACTACGACGAAAGCTATCAGGACGATAGCCGTTTCTAGGCCTGTTATCCCAGAGTTCTCCTTATGGAACCTGGAATAGATGGTTTTTATGCTTAGGGCATTCATCGAGCTCGGATCCTCCTTTCGGGATCTTAAATATGGGTCTGTAGAACGTACGCTTACAAAGACGATCTATAATTTTCCAGCCGCTAAGCACACGCCTACACAACCGAAGCAATGGCCAGTGTGCCTAGAGCGCAAGGCTGCTCATGACATCCTACCATAAACCGTCCGATTTACTCTATCAAACCAAGGACGTTTGACGAACAGATAGTGGAATGCCGGGCCCTGTCATGGGTTCTTCAAACGTGTATGTCTCAACTGATTCAAGCCGAGGTTTGATTCCAACCGTTAAGTTGGATTCAGGGACACACCTCACTATGGGGAGAAATTCGCTGTGAGCATCTTGTCTGAATCTATGGTGACGTTACATGGCCCGGTCCCAGAGCAGGCGCCCGACCATCCACCGAAAGAGTAACCCGCGTTGGGGGTGGCGATCGCCACCACGGTTGTGCCCGAGCGGTAAACGCCGCCACCGGTTACCGTGCCTCCGGCCGTTGGACTGGCAATGGCTACGAGTGTGAACCGCGGCAGGAAATTTGCCGTGACCGTCTTATCCGCGTCCATGGTGACATTGCATGCTCCGGTGCCGGCGCAAGCGCCGAACCATCGGTTGAAGATATAACCCGGGTCCGCAGTGGCTGTCACCGGGACGATCGTGCCCGAAGCATAGGATCCCCCGCCTGTTAAGGCCCCGCCGGCTGTCGGTACGGCAACGGTTGTGAGTGTGAACTGGGGTATCGGCGTTTCCGTCGGCCTCGGTACCGCCCCGTATTCGAACGTTATATCCCCCGACACCCCGTTAGGCGTGGTCAGTGAGACGATATAGGTCCCAAGGGCTATCGGTGCCGCAGCGGCAAGGTTCAGTCGGATCTGTATCGTATCTCCTCTAGGCCAGATGCGGGGATTTGCAGGTACAAGTACCGACCATCTATCCGTTGCGGAGGGAGTGCTAGAGAACGGGATATACCTGCCGGTACGGCCGTCTCCGCTCAGCAGAAAGACGTCCATAGCCGATACCGGTTCTATATCCGCAGAACCCACATTCTTGAACCATGCTGATATCACGCTACCGTCTTCTACGACGACTGAGAGTCCATCTATCCCCGTACCAACGATATCGGTTGCGATCCGATTGGAATCAAATATGGAATCTTGATCGCCGGCAGAAGTGGATGATAAAACTGTGACTGTTATAACTGCAGCAACGATAGAAGCAATGATCAAAAGCCCAGATACAATTACCTTTTCCATCTAGCCCTTGTTCATCTTAATGTGAACACTGCACAAAGCTAATACTGCTCATGTAGACCATCTCCAAGCAGGCATAAGATACTATGCTTTCCGATAAATCTCTCTACAAACAAAGCTAAAACTACTGGAAGCTAGCTGTGACCGTCTTATCAGCATCCATGGTGACGGTACATGCACCGGTGCCTAGGCAGGCGCCCGACCACCCATTGAACATATACCCGGCGTTAGGAATAGCGGTCACTGGAACGGTTGTTCCCGAGGCGTAGGAGCCTCCGCCCGTTACCGTGCCTCCGGCTGTCGGTGCGGCAACGACGTTCAATGAAAACTGCCGCTGTACGAAGTTAGCTGTGACCGTCTTATCAGCATCCATGGTGACGGTGCATGCTCCGGTGCCAGCGCAAGCGCCCGACCATCCGCCGAAGGTATAACCAGAATCGGCAGTGGCGGTTACCGGAACGGTTGTGCCCGAAACGTAGACCCCTCCACCTGTTAAGGCCCCGCCGGCTGTCGGTACGGCAACGGTTAGGAGTGTGAACTGGGGTATCGGCGTTTCCGTCGGTGTCGGTACCGCCCCGTATCCGAATGTTATATCCCCTGACACCCCATTAGGCGTGGTTAGTGAGATGACATGGGTCCCGAACGCTAACGGTTTAGTAGCATCAAGGGTCAATTGGATCTGGATCGTATCACCTCTAGGCCAGACGTTGGTATCTGGTGGCACAAGTACCGACCATCTGTCTGGGGCGCCGGCGAACGGGATATACCGACCGGCAAGACCATCCTCCGTCATCAAGAAGACGTCCATAGCCAATAACGGTTCGATATCAGCAGAACCCACATTCTTGAACCACGCTGATATCACACCACCGTCCCCTACTACGGCTGAGAGTCCTTCTACCCCGGTACTCGCAAAATCTGTCGCTATCCGATTGGATTTAGTTATCGACTCTCGATCGCTCCCGAGAGCCGGAGTAATTATTGAGATCGTTATCACAGCTGCCGCCACTGCGGCAATGAGTAACAATCCAGAAACGATCGCCTTGTCCATATGATCTCACGCAGAATCCTGGATCACACTGAATCATAGCCAGAATTATCTTACAAAACCGCCTAGACCTGGCGGTTCGGTGAAGGCCTTTGGCAGTAAAAGAGCCTGATTAGAACATCAAGGATCATGCGAACGCTCGAGCTCCAGATAGGAGTAACCCCAATCAGAGGCCACATCAGACAGATACTTCGACAAGATGTTTAGACCATCAACAAGTGCCGGCATTCACTGTTGTTTCGCTATCGTTAGCTGCCGCGTTTGAAGCAGCTATTACTCCATTGTTACCCACTGACCAGGTCGAGGTCACAGCCCCAGAAACCTGGACCACTACCCAAACACCATTGGAGGAATCAAACGTTGCGGTGAAGTCCGATAAGGTTATATCTGAGAAGCACGGCACAAGGTGCGCCCAAACTGAACTCTGAGCGTCCGAAGCCCCTCTGATCTTAGGTGTAGGCGTCGGAACCGGCCGCATCGTAGCGGTAGGTCTAGGTGTCGGAGTTGGTGTCGGCGTGATGGTAGGAACTGGCGTGGGTAACATTGGCAGCAAGAGTCTGATGTTTTCTAAGTATCCGCTAGCGCAGTCTTGACCTTGGCTTTTTGGAACGACGTAAGCGGCCCAATTATTTGCAAGATCGTCTTTCGCTTTAAGATTTCCTGTATAGGATACCGACCAGACTCCGAAGTCCGCTTCTCTCCCTAATACCTCTACAAACACATCGTCCGTAGTAATTATCCATTCCGATTCGAGCGGGTTGTCTTGGGCGAGTACATCCGTTTTCGATAATTCAGAAACACACGCCACTATTAATCCCCATACTTTTGCAGCCGCATCTTCTCCTCTCGGTACAACAGGAGTCGGAGGGACCGGTGTCGTCAACAATTGCATTTTCTCCGGACTACAATCGCCTTCCACCGTTTCCTTCCATTCCGTAGCCCGCTTATCGTAGGGTTCGATAGCTTGCTCTGAGCTCACGATCTCCCAAAGCCCCGTCTCGTGGCCGGAGGTCAGCCTTCCTCTGACGTACCATTTACCTTCAACCTGCACAGCCTCTATATCTGTCGTATCGAGGATGATGCATTTGCTGAGAAAGACCCACAGCTGCTTTTTGGCCGCTTCCATATCCAATGGAGGTATCGGTGTAGGTACAGGTGTCGCTACGGTATGGGGATCAGATCCAACGTTCGTAGCATCTTTCGCCGCTATAGTCTGTTGGGTAGCCGTCTTAGCTGGGCCACTATCGCTATCTTCTTCACCGCCACCGCAAGCGACTAGCGCGATCATGGAAAAGATAAACAAAGCTGAAACCAGACATTTTGACAGGATGTGGGAGTAATGGCGGCGGCTCATCTATAGAGACTCCTTCGTTAAATTAATATAGGGGAGATCGGCGGGTTCTTTGGTTTCTGAAGATCTATAACGTCCCAGTTAAAAAGCCATCATAGACTGACCTCAACGGTGTTAAGATTTTAAATCAACTCTATGGCTATACGGCTCATATAATCTCGATTATGCAGCGTTACTCGGGCTTATTACGATCGGCGGCCTTTTCAACTATCTGCTTCGGGATGTTGGCGCTGGTATTTGACTCATTCGGGCCAACATATCCCGGGCTTATAGTCTGCATATACGTTCTAGTATTTACCTACATATCTTGGAATGACTATCAACATCAACAGATCCCCAACGCTATCAGCTATCCCTGCATCTTGCTAGCGTACCTCTGCGGAGCCACCATTCTAGATAATGGATTCTTGAGCAGTCTTATCGGAGCAAGTATAGGGTTCATCCTGTTTTTTTCAATCTGGATCACCCCTCGGTTAACCCTCGGGGCAGGTGACGTCAAGTTAAGTATAGCGATTGGTGCTCTTTGTGGCTTTCCTAAAGCTGTACTGGCTTTCTCTATATCATTCGCTTTTCTGGTTCCTGCCGTTATCAGCGTCCTGATCATCAGATCTGTGATGGTTAACCGGGGGATACCCATGGCACCATTCCTATCCGCTGGAGGCCTAGTCGGGCTGCTTTGGGGAGACGATATCGTGCTCTGGTATACTGCGTTGCTGAATCGTAGCTAGGCAACTCCATGTCTTGTCTAGATTAAGAACCTGATTCACCTTACCTGCATCGACGCAATCTTAATCATACTTTGGACAACACACCCGGCAAGGGGTTTGTAATATGGATCAGGTTATCTCCGTAGGTGTCCTTGCGATCGCTGCAATCCTGGGCGCCGTTCTGATCATAACCACCATCGGGCCTTCGGTCTCGAATTTCAACGACGCTACGAAAACATCAAATGTCACTGAGGTCGGCCTGATCAGAAGTCGTCTAGAGATCCTTAAAGTTGAACCTCTTAATGATGTATGTGCATATGTTTGGGTGAAGAACACCGGGACCAAGGTACTTGAATTCGTCGAACATTGGGACGTTTTCGTAAAAAGAACCGATCAGACGCTAGATTCCCGAATACCCTATATCTCAACAGAACGATCATTATCAGAATGCCGCTTTGACAATATTTTGCCAACGGAAAATCCGTGTACCGATTGTTGGAGCCAAACTCCAGGGACCTTTAACCTGGCCCCCAAAAGAACCACAAAATTCCATCTGCAATTGGATGCCACACCATTCACCCCTGGAGACTACGCCCTGGTAGTAACAACGCCGGAAGGTATAACAGACACAAAGGTTTTTCGGCACTAAGCCGAAACAGGGTTGTTTGATCAGGGTCCTTGATCCATCGCCTAGAATATGAATCTGATTAATATATTCACCGGAGTCAGGAGAGTGACTCTGGCGTTGAAGGAACCGCGCCTATCCCTTCGTTCTGTTCTAGCTACCGTTTCCCTTCCCTTGAGATTGGATACTAAGAAAGCAGCAGTACCCAGCGGCGCCTGAGCGCCTCTGAAACCTTAGACGCCACCTATCTTAAGCTAACGCTGACTTCAGATGGCCACGAGAATCACGCACGCTTGTTGGGGCACAGCCAGTTACAGCAAACGCAGATCTGATATCTAAACGGGACACCTCCTTGCGTTAACAACAAGGTTTGACCGCAGGTCAAAGTTAGATCAGCTCTAACACCAACCGAGGGACGTGGTGCTCCAATGCAGCGCCGCTTGCAAGTAGGGCGACTGATAGCAGAGTCAGAACGCCGACTGCAGCTAAAACTCGATTCAATCTAAAATCGCCTATCTTGTAGATACTTATACCCCTCGAAAGAAAGACCGCAGCCAATGCGCCCACGAGATAACTGGCCGCCTCGGTCAATAGGTGAGGCAATATGGCAATCAAAATCATGACACCATAAAGGAATCGGTTTAGATCAGTTTCACCTCCCCCTCCCATGAAGAGAACTATCGTCACTCCCCAAACACCTGCGTTCCAACCAAGCACAAACATGGCCCCGAGAGACCTATATATGAATGCCAGGGCCGCCAGCGTAATCAAGACCGAGATATTGTGCTGGAAGATCTGAAAGCCTTGAGAGAACCTTTCTGGGGATAAGACTGAATCAGGGTCGACTCTAGTCCGAGTTAGTATGAAATCAAAATCTTTCAGTAAGACAGCATCGCTGTTGATGATTCCGATTACTATGAACGCTATAAACATCCCGGAAAAAATACTTAGTCCTGAGACTATGCTATCTAGATTTACACGCCGACCGTTACCTTCTTCGCTCCAAATCCTATCTCTGTTGATTGCCAGGATCTGATTCAACCTTGGAATCATCGCTGCCGATGCTAGAACTATCCCTATTAGCCCCGGTTCAGGTACCCCTATCAACCGTATCGCGTATATGCTTAACATCGTTAGGATGAAAGCTTCGACGATTAGACGTATATCTCTGAGCGACTTATTCGACCAAGGGACGAAATCCATCGCGGCAGCCACTATGCTACCTGGTTCAGTCTGACCATAATCTGGTGGTCTGCTCATTCGCGGTCCTCCCACTGATGCCATGACATACACATGATAAATCGGTCCGCCTGAAGGGTCACTATAATGGATGTAAAGTCGCTAGGCAGAGTCATTTTAGGACCGATCGATCGGGATTGGTCGGATCGATGCGTCTGATGGCCAGTATCTAGATACACAGCTAACCTTAGGTATCATCCGTAGTTCGCTCTGTTGTAGGTTCGGAAAGTTCATAAGGAACTTCTACACCTAAGTCATTCAGGCGTTCTCTCATTACTCCGGAAAAGAGCTCCTTAAAGTCAGAGGACGAGTTGACCAAAGTTGTGAAATCGTTGCCGTTCATTAGCAGAACGTCAACCGCGCTCATAGCTCGGATGGTTGCTGTATGGCGGATACCGTAAAGCAATGACATCTCCCCGAAATATTCACCAGGACCCAACGTGGCCACCGATTCAAAGATGCCGTCCGTTTCACGAATCACCTCAACCTGGCCACGCAATATTATGAAAAATCCCCGGGCCAGATCCCCCTGGCTGAAAACCGTCTGCCCTGGGTCGTAATGGGAATGAGCGGTCTGGTGACTCTTGGTGATGTCTAAGTGGACTATGTCCCTGTGAAAAACTAATTCTAGGCTCCAATCTATCAAGACCTGTATCTTCCTTTTTAACCTCGGAAGTTGGAAAAGAAAGAAAGTTCGGTATAACCACCAAGCCCAGAACCCAGAGACGTCAACTCCCATGATCCGTGCGGCGCCAGAAAATCGACCTAGAGGTACGAATATCCCTAGGCTCCTATAGGCGAACGGTTTTACAGGTTTACCTGTTACGGTTGCCAATATGTTCTTGGCAAGATGTCTGGCTCCTTTCATAGCGCATTGGGCCGTGGGTGGACACGTCCCATCATTGCGTATATCAGGTATGGCGGCACAATCGCCAACTGACCACAAACCAGCGTGCCCCACCACAGCTAGTGTTGAATCTACAACTAACCGACCTCGTTCGTCTGTCCGACAGGGCAGTTTCTCCAACAAACGGTTTCCAGATGCTCCAATAGCAGCTACAAGTGTCCTTGCCGAGATACCGGATCCATCATTCAACGTAACCCCTTCTGCGGTAGCACTAACGATCCGGGTATCTAGTCGAACCTCAATACCTTTTCGCTCCAAGACCCGTTGGCTGAAGTGCGCAAGGCCTTCAGCTAATTCGGGCAATATCCGGTTGGACCCTTGTAGGAGGAGTACCTTCGTTTCAGTTGGGTCCACGTTGCGGTAGCTGCGGCTTGCCTCTTTAACAAAATCACTGATCTCAGCACAGACCTCCACCCCGGTGTAGCCACCTCCTGCAACGAGGAACGTTAGCAGTTTGTTCTTATGCTCTGGGTCCGACTCGACATCCGCTTTTTCTAGAACGCTGATCAAATGGCTCCTCAAAGCGATCGCATCGCCCAATGTTTTCAACGAAAAAGAGTGGGCTGCAACACCAGGGCTCCAAGATAGGTCAGTAGATCCTCCAACAGAAAGGACAAGGTGATCAAATGGAATATACTGATAATCTGGTTTTTCTTGGTACCGGATCACTACCTGTCTCTGGTCCAGGTTTATGTCCTCTATATCAGCCTGGTGGAAGTGGGCTTCTGGACATAGTCTCCGTAAAGGGCTGATTATATGGGGTGGTTCGATACTTCCGGACACGACTTGCGACAACATCGGTTGGGAGAGGAAGAAATTGTCCCGACTGATGATAGAGAGATGAATCAGGCCTTTGCTTGCTGCTTTATGTAAACCACGGGCAGTGTACACTCCGCCATACCCACCGCCTAGAATCACTACCCTAGGCACTTGTCGGTCCTTAGCTGTGGCGTTCAAACCGGACACACTGGAGTGAGCAAGCAACTGTCCCTCCGAGATGGATTGTGGGTCTCGCCGAAAAGCGGGTAACCTGAGTTACCATATTTATGGCGCCCCGTAGATAATACTGGATTCATGGGACCGAACTCATCTCAATAGAGGTAAAGTCTTTGAGACCCTGGAAATACGATATCCACACGAAACCTTCTTATGCTCCGGGTGCCGTCGAAGAAGGGTTTGTCGCGGTAACGATCCATACTTCATAGTTCCGCTAAGGACATTCTAGAAATATGGACAGGATAATAGTTACGAGCATATTAATCATAGCTGCCATCACTTCGGCAGCTATGGTCGTCTTCTCTTTAGGTTCTAGCACCCAAGAAGACACTCAGATTACCGCAAATATTCAGGATGCTCTAGGAGACCAAATACGCACTAAGATCCAGATCATATCAGCAACAGCCGACCCACAGGGCACATCCTTCAGTGTCTGGGCGAAAAACATCGGTTCGGTCGATATAGAACCCATACCAGACACAGACGTATTCCTAGAGCGCATAGACAACAGGTGGGGCGCCGCAATCCCTCACTCTGAACCTCAAGGTCTCTCATGGTCTGTCCAACCTGGGATACCAGATAACATCTGGAAAGCTGACCAGATCTTACAACTCGTCATATCGATACCAGCTAACGCAGATCCAGGGTACCCGACCGACCAAAGGTTTGGAGCATATCAGGTCATGTTGGTCACTCCCAACGGCGTCCACGACGAAAAGGTCTTCGAACACAACCCCTGGTTAACACTCCTGACTGTTGCCAGCCCTGTAGCCGGTGGTGCCTTAACCGGCGGAGGTGTCTACGCCTCGGGCACAACGGTGACAGTTATCGCCACTCCCAGTGCGGGGTTCACTTTCGATAGGTGGTCCGGCGCATGCTCAGGCGCCGGAGCGTGTACCGTCACCATGGACTCTAGCAAAACGGTAACGGCGAACTTCTCTCAGCGGTTCGCACTCACCACAGTCGCCAGCCCTGTAGCCGGCGGCGCCTTGACCGGCGGAGGGACCTACGCGTCGGGCACAACAGTGACAGTCACTGCCACTCCAAACCCAGGTTACATTTTCGACCGATGGTTCGGCGCCTGCACCGGTACTGGGGCATGTAACATCACCATAGACGCTGATAAGACGGTAACAGCGAATTTCCTACAACAACAGTTCGCACTCACCACGGTCCCTAGCCCCACAGCCGGCGGCTCCTTAACCGGCGGAGGGGTCTATCCCTGGGGTGCAATGGTGACAGTGACTGCCACTCCCAGCCCGGGGTTCATTTTCGATAGATGGTCCGGCGCCTGCACTGGCTCAGCGCCATGTACCGTCACCATGGACGCCGCCAAGGCAGTAACAGCGAACTTCTCCCAGCAGTTCGCACTCACCACGGTCCCCAGCCCTACAGCCGGCGGCTCCTTAACCGGCGGAGGGGTCTATCCCTCGGGAGCAACGGCGACAGTGACTGCCTTTCCCAGTGCGGGGTTCACTTTCGATAGATGGTCCGGCGCCTGCTCTGGCTCCGGGCCATGCAATCCCACCATGGACAGGGATAAAACGGTAACGGCGAACTTCACCCCGTAGTGCGACCTTTGACCTCATTACCTAAGGGCCAGATCCGACCTGATCAGGTATGTGAATCATAGCCCCATTCGCCGCAAGATACGTGGTAGACACTAGTATATTTGCCATACGCAGCGTTAACGTCCATCAAACATCTAGGTTTAGAGCGAGTAGATTTATCCACTATTGTGCTTGTAGGAACTGCACCGCAACATCAAAAAAACCTATTCCCATATTTAGAATGGGTGAGCGTTCATGATTGATACACTGCTTCGTGATATGATTTATAGTCAAGTACCGTAGAATATTACGTAAGCTTTACCATAAACCGGAATATACCACTCCATCGGAGATACCGAATACAGTGCACTCAGGCTCTGCTGCCCTTAAATAGTAATAACCCCTTCCCACGGCCTTTGAGCCAGCATTGCTGAGGCCAGTTGTCTCACAGATATGAATGGACCTTCCTCATTAAACTGCCCTCTTTGTGGCAACAGCGCCCTCCATTTCTTTCTCTACTGTGTGAGTTGTGCGACCAGTCTTGAATGGTTGTTCAGGTGCACGGATTGCCATAATTACCAAGACTCTAGCTGGCTCGCGTGCGCCTGGTGTGGGAGTTTCGTGAATTCTGGTAGGTTGAGTGGAATCTCGAGTGACCCGATCACACTCAATCCGAATAGTCCCCATGAATTAACTGGAGCCAAGGAAACAGACACCGGTATAGCAAATCCTACGGAAGAGTCTGCTCTTGATGGCCAGTCGGCAAACTTTCATCTGGACGTTCCCATCCACCGGACCGGCTCGTCTGAGGTTGAAACAACGGCTTCTACCTCAGACAACGAAAAGAAACCATCCAACCATAACGCGAACGATGAGATGCTTAGTCAGTCGGAGGTCAAAGACCTACGCAACGTAGATGACCTCTACGAAACGGCTAATCTCCACCGACAAGCCCAAGATTTTGAAAAAGCGATAGGAGACTACATAGAGATCATCAAGCTAGACCCAAGGTTTGCATCAGCGTTCTATGAACGGGGTTTATGCTATGTGGAATTGAGTAAGGATCAGTTAGCTCTAGAAGAAAGTTTCTCTGATGCATTACGGCTTGGCCTGGAAGATTTTGCAAAAGCAATATCGATAGAGCCCAAATATTGGTTTGCGTTCCGGAAAGAGCCTTTCTACCTTGACCTGGGGAACCGTCAAATAGCGGTAGACTCATATATCAAACGAAAAAGCGATTCATATGTAGGTCTTTCACAAACGGATTTAGGATCCGACGGATCCAAGACCGACAACCCTAAAGAGGAGAATGCTCTCGACCCGAACTCATATGGAGCTACATCTGCGCAGGGCTCATTCGATAGTTCCTCTGACCACGGTACCCACGGCAATCCGAGATACAGCGAGGGCTTTCTAGAGAATGTGAGCGGCGGGCGGGAAAAACTTGTAACGGAAGATGTTTTTCTGGACCCCGTCGAAGATCACGAACATAAAACCGTTGCCTCTAGCCCGACCACACCCCAGAAGGACGAACTCTCCGATCTTGTGGATCCCAAAGCCGGAGCACTGTATAAGCGAGGCAAACTGAGTCAGGAACTCGGAGAACAGAACGACGCCCTCGATGATTACAACGCTGCAATCACCCTCTCTCCGGGGTTCGCTGCCGCCTTATACGAAAGGGCCCTTTGTTACGTGTCTTTGAGAAAAGACGAACTTGCATTAGAGGATTTCTCTAATGCTATAGCTTTGGAACCCGTGTATTGGTCATCACTGCGCAAAGAACAATTCTATCTCGACCTAGGGGTCCGTCGGGCGGACGTTGAAAAATATATCGCCTCAAGATGTAGTGCGTACGAGGATGCGCCTGGCGATCCTCGGCTCAAGGATGTGACGGCATCAATTGATATACTCGAAACAAATCAAGAAGAACGCCCGACCACATCCCCGGGGATCTTCCATTGGGCCAGTGGTTTAACGAGATTATTCCGGAAAACCAACCCGTGACGGTTTAAGCCGAATCGGGCTGCTATTCCTCTTTGCGATCTCAATATGCACTGGGCGTCAGGTGCTTGAAATCCGATTTCGTTAGACGCTGGTTAGGGTTCGTTTATCACTGTTCCCGGAGTATATCGTCCACCGCAGTTTCCCAGGTTTCGACGGCTTCGGCTGCTTGATCACCAGCGGCCTCAGGCCCCGCGGTATCAAGTATGGATCGCAATGTACCGATCTCTCGCGTAGGATCAGCAGCGCCTGGCACAGTGTAGATCCTGGAACAATGTATGTACAAAGGGGCCGGTTTTTTCCCCATGAGAAACACCCAATAACTCTTAGCAACCGCCCAGAGAACACTCGCGATCTTGATCATCCCCCGAAACAGGAAATTACGCCGCTTCGGCAAATTTGGTACCTGTCTGCTAATGGTGTTAGTCGGCATCTGGGCCGAAGCAAAAGTCACGGTGGTGCGGGGGTACTTCTCAAAGAACCCATCATAATTAAGCAGGCTCTGAACCTGCGCGTTCAATCGCGGTAGTTCGTCGTTCATTAGAGGCATAGTGCAGACGACCATTGAACGAGCCGTGCTGTCTGGAGTTTGATGGTCCGCTATCTGCCATCGGTCATTCATGGCCGCCTTGATAGCTTTGATCGGGAACATGCTCAGTTCGTCGCTCTTACCGCGTACCAGTTTCGTCCTCCTTAAAGGAGGAATCATGCTGAAAGAGGTAGTCATGGGCAGCTCGAATGACTTGATGCTTGTGATACCTAACCATTCGCCATTCTCTTCGTGGGACAAGCTACCTACCACATCGGGTAGCGTAGGCCCTGACTGAGTAGTTGATTGGGACGACGCCTCGATCGAAGCAATGGCACAAGCTAGTTTGTGATCTTGCGACATTGGGTCGCCTATCCGGTCGTCAGTAATCAAGAAACATTGGTCAGTGGGCAAGCTGGACCTGAACTCGTCCCAGACCCCGCGCATTTGGTCATGAAGTGTAGGGTCTCTTGGTATTCCCAATATCACTATAGTCTTAGCATCTGGGAACTCTTCTGACAGTTGGCTGTGTAATTTCGCTCCCAATACAGAATGTGAGCCAAAGCCGATGAAGTGGATTATCAACTGAGGCGCAGTGCCGAGCTGGTCAGCCCGTCGGCTTACAGCCTCTACGATAGTTTCTTGCTCCTGCAAAAGTCTGCCAGCGAACGGGATATACCCATGCGGGTCCCGGTGGAAACCGTCGTCTGAAGGTATATAGTCGGGTTGGAATATCTGCGTTCCTTGCCGTGACCGTAGGCCTTGTGCTCTCACACTAATCCTGCGGCGAGTGTCACTGTTTATGTCATACAGGATCGCACTCTGGACACGGTCCAAACATCCTGCTTCGCCTAGGCGTTCCAAAAGCGACCATGCCCTGTTTACCTGAGCTGTACCACTGGCGCAAACCACTATCGGCCGGGAAGCAGAGTTCACATACCCGTCAGTACTTTCGAAGAGTGCTCCCCGCGGAGCATTGACGGTCATTCCGAAACCTTGAACATCGTCGTCATCCGGCTCGATCGTTTCAAGTCTCCGCCGGGTCCTCTGGTCCTCGGCAAGCGAGAGCAGCGCAGACATCATGACCTGGTTACGCCCGTCTAGAGTTTCGGAGAAATCCACAAGCTTCTCAGAGAGGCTTTCAATCTCTTTCGGTGTCGCCTCTACCTCTACGGATGTCTTATCGCCATTCATCCTAGAGCCCTCCGATATTTCTGGGTCTATCTAAGCAGACCCTGATTTCTGATACCGTGACACCATTCTCATTTCCCATGTGACGTATGTCACATATATCTCGGTTAGTCTTGTAGACCCGGTTCGGGGGGGTCAATCGTTTCGCTAACCGATCTAAGGAACGTCCCGTTGGGAAAACCTGATTGATCCAACTTACCCGCCACAATCCCTAACAAAGCTGTCTGGCTATCCCTATAGATTTTGGTTCACTCGAAGACGGGATCATTCGATCCAGATGATGCTTGTAGACCCACCTCCGCCAGGAGTGCCTTCCCTAGAATCGAAGATACCGGGGATAACTCTAGCGAAACTGGTTCTATAATCCTCCGCCAGCGCCCTTATGTTCATGAGGTTAACTCCCGGATGGAGGCTTTCTTGGGATCGGTGCATATCTTCTTCACCAACTTCGGACGCAAGCAGCTCCAACTCGGCACCGGCTTGGGCGATCAACGCCTTCAATAACACCAGTTCGTCCGCATCAAGATCCTTCGAGAATTGCTCTATGGTTCGAGAAAATGCGAGCCAATCTTCGGATGTGGTCTCTACTCTCTTTTCATCGCCAGACATCACATTATTCCCTAGACAAATAGGTTGGATACAAACGTGGAATATGATATCACGGTTTCAATTCGGTTTGATATTTCAACCGACGTAAGGACGCTCCTTACCGGATACGGTTCGGGCGAATAGATAAACCACCGTAGCTATATATGTTCGGACACCACAGTTTTAAACATGGTATATCCGCGATAGTATACAGATACGTTCATGATGATCGACATCTCGTAATGATGGTGACCATGGAGGGATCATATGCCGGGAAATGATGTTGACCTCGAAAAGCGATTGGCCGATCAAAGATATGTGATCGAACAACAACGCACACAGATCGAACAACTCCTCTCTCAACATGAAGAAAACGGATTCTTGAACCTATTGAAGCAAGCCCTTCTTGGGTCCGCAGCAGCAGAGGTGATCGGCGCGCCATCTTCCTACGAGGCTGCACTTGAGGCTGTATTAGAAACGGCAGGAGAAGTATTGAACGCCAACGCCGGAGCGCTGTTTCTGATAGATGACGAGAACCAAGAACTTATATTCGCAGTAGCTCTTGGTGAGAAATCTGAAGAAGTGAAGGAATTTCGGGTACCGGTCGGTCAAGGCATCGCAGGATATGTTGCTGCTACCGGTCAGGCGATATCCATAACAGACGCAGAACGTGACCCGAGGTTTGATAAAACGATAGGAGAAGCGATCGGGTACACCCCAAACTCCATCCTCTGCATCCCATTATTCCTCAACGACCAGATCATCGGCGTACTAGAATTGTTGGACAAAGCTGGAGGTGGCAACTTTACACCATCTGACATGGAAACTCTTGGACGATTCGGAAGTCTCGCCGCCCATACTATAGAGGAAGCAAGATTATCTCATGACGTTAGCCATCTTTTCCGGCAGTTACTGAGAGGAGAAGCCAGGCCGTTCGAAGTGCCGGCCTCTTCTCTGAATGCCTTATCAGCGACATTAGCCATAGAAAGCAATGAAGATATCATCGAGTTGGCGGCCATGGTACACAAGATCTGCCAGCAGGGAGAACCCAGTCGGAAGTTGGCCATGGACATACTCGGCGGTTTATTAAGCTACATGGATGCGAAATCTAATACCTGAATCGGTGTAAATACTAGAACGATATGCCTAGACAACGCCCGGCCTGGAGTTGGTCCTCCAGCTCTATAGAAACACCAATAATGCCATCGAGCGGTTTATTCAGATCGATAAATCGTCAAGATGCGTTCGGCGGTAGCAGCGGGAGTGGTATCAAGATAGCCGTGATAGACAGTGGTATCGATAACGATCATCCGGCCGTAGCCGGTGCGGTAAGAGGGTGGTCTGAACCATCCATCAAGGCCGATGGTGAGATCGGGTTTATCGAAGAACCCCATAGCGACCTGTCCGGCCACGGCACCGCCTGCGCCGGTATAATTCACAGCATAGCTCCCGATGCGGAGATCTACAGCGTACGCGTGCTGGGTCAAAGACTAAGTGGGAAAGGTAGGGTCTTCGCATCCGGACTTCGATGGGCGATTGACAATCATATGAATGTGATTAACCTCAGCCTCGGCACGTCAAATGCAGAGCACTTCTCTCGATTCCATGAATTAGTTGATGAAGCCTATTATCGGAGAATCGTTCTAGTTACAGCCGCTAATAACATGCCTGTAGTTAGTTTTCCTTCCCTGTATTCAACAGTGATATCGACAGCTTGCTATGAAGGCGCAAACGGACCCGATCCGCTGGATTTCTACTACAACCCAAAACCGCCTGTCGAATTCGGTGCGAATGGGATCGACAAAGAGGTGGCTTGGCTTGACGGCCGTTACGTTACGGCGACGGGCAATAGTTTCGCAGCTCCCAGCATGACCGGGGTTGTGGCTTTATTACTGAGTAAACACCCAACTCTGACTCCTTTCCAGGTTAAATCGATATTGAGTTCACTAGCGAATAATGTCGACGTAGGCGCCTGATGAACCCTAGAATGCGTCGACAACGTAGCACCCAAACAGTACTAGACCTCTAGAACGAGCTTTCTGATGGAACCAGACAATCTATTATCGTCGATACCTTTTCTCGAGAATATAGATCAAGGTACCGCGGCGATGCTTCGATCTAGCATGCAGCTTCGAAGATTCAGGAAGGGTCAGCCTATCTTTAACCAGGGTGACCCGGGAGATTCTCTGTTTCTGGTATCAACTGGTCGCGTCAAGTTATTCGTTGAGAACGAACACGGTGAACAATTGACTATATTGCTCTGTGAGCAAGGGGATTGTTTTGGAGAGATGGCCGTCCTCGATGGGGGCTCGCGGTCAGCCAGTGCAGAAGCCTTAGAAGCAACAGAAACATGGACGGTCACACGGAAGACGTTTATAGACCTGATACGACAGCAGCCTGATGTTTCTCTCAACTTGATCAGTTTTCTCTGTGCTAAGTTAAGGGCAGATCTAGATCGCATGGAAGAGTTCATATTCCTGGACACGTACCATAGGACCGGGCGACAGATCGTAAGAATGGCTTCGGTAGGTGCTGACGGTGAGTACGCCGTTAATATTACCCAAGACGAACTTGCCCGATTGGTTGGAAGTAGCCGGGAACAGGTGAATCGCGTTCTCCAAGACCTTTCCTCGATGGGCCATATCACCATCAGCAGAGGAAAAATCGAAATCCGCGATAAAATATCGATGGAACAGATGATGCGGTGATAGCCAAAACTGGATGCGAATGGTGTGGGGACTCGAACCGACTGGCTAACCGTTCAGCGAGATCCTCGTTGTTAGGGAAGTGGACCTGGCCTTGGTCGATATAGATGTAATCGTCATCTTTCGATTTTGGAACCTAACCGGAACAATGTGACCAATATCACTTACCAGAAGTGTCAATCGTCATGGTGCTGTGAGTATCCATAAACTATAATTAGGTGCCTCTCAAGCTATCTCATAGACCCCGGTTTGAAGTGACCGCAAAACTCGTCACCGCGCAGATGATAAAAAATACGATAATACGCCCAACAGGCTCATCAATCAGCGAAGCGCTCAACATATCTTCGAAAGATATTTACCTTCCAAACTCGGAAATTGCACATGGCCAGTGAAGCCGAAGACAAAAATCAAAACGATGACGGGGCGGGCGCTTCTGAGTCGCCTATCTTTGATGAAGGCAATCCTGGGGAACCAACCTTCGAAGAGGCTAAAGAAGACTTCGACAAGATAGATTTCACCACTGAAGGTGAAACTCTAGGGTATATATCCCTTGACCAAGCCCGCGTATTGGCTCTCCGCCTTGCAAGAGAAGACACCGAAGTCTACGGTGATAGGTACTCGGGAGTCGATCTAGCCTGGGAGATAACCGACGCAGAAGACGGCGAGGATTACTATCAAGTAAGAATCTCCTTCCGTCCGGTACAGGGTTTCAATGGAGAGCCAGGTACTGAACTCTTCACCATCGACAAGCTGGGGACAGTAGAATCCCGGCAGATCCTCACCTTCCCAACCGTAAACCGCGGATTACCGTCTGGACTTTTAGCGCTTGGTGGCGTGATCACCGTAGGCGCCATTGTCGTCATATTGTTCGTATCAGGCGTCTTCTCCAGTGATATCACCGGGCAAGCAGCCGGTGTAACAACACCTACTAAAACCACCACCCAGTTGCTGATTCCGAATGAGCCTGTTAGTTTCGAGTCCTCGGCCGGCGACGTCACGATCAACATCCCGGCAGGAGCTGTGGCTACTAACGCAGAATTGGTTTATGCCCCTATGACTCTGGTTGATATACCGGCTCTAGACGACGGGTTTATCGCAACGACCAAAGTTTTTGATATATCAATCACAGACACATCTGGAGCTGCTTACCGCCCCGAGAAACCGTTCAGCATCTCAGTCAACCTTGACCTAGGCATGCTATCACTAGCCGACAGAGACCCTTCCAGAATCGTGATGCAACACCATGACGGATCCAGCTGGCAGGTACTGGATACTCAAGTGAATCTGGATACCCTCACAGCTTCGGCAGAAGTAGCGCAGTTCAGCCCTTTCGCCCTCACAGTGAAACAACCTGAAAGCACACAGGTCTTTTCAGGCGGTGTTGGTAACATCCCATCGCCTACCTCTACCCCTATACCGACATCGACACCAGAACCAACAGCAATTCCCACTCCCATACCTGTTGCAACGCCAACATCGGTTCCGACTCCGACTCCGATTCCGATCCCGACTCCGACTCTGGCGCCTATCCCGACCCCAACCCTTGCGCCACCACCAACCCTCAGCCCGACACCTACTACGGTGAATCTTCTACAGAGGCCCACACCAACACCCGTACTAGAACCTGGGTACACCCTATCGATCAACGGATCCCCGGTCCGGTCCGGTCAATTATCGGTCTCGATACCTAACGGAGCGGTTGATTTGTACCAATTGGCCAGATCGGATGGTGCGTATAACAAGAACTCATATGTAAATGTTGAAGTCACTCCTATAAACCCTCTATCGAAAGTGACGCTGGTGAGTGGTTTCTATTCGATAGCTGGGTCAACAGGGACTATCTACATGGATGGTCCCATAGATGTCGTGGTGGTTATCACACCGCCAAGTCAACACACACCGACGCCGGTTCCAACACGAACCCCCAGACCAGGGTCGACGCCGACACCGACGCCGACGCTTACGCCGACACCTGCGCCAACACGAACCCCCAGACCAGGGTCGACGCCTACACCCGTACCGACCCCAACTGCCGTGCCGACACCGACACCGACGCCTACCGTGGCGCCGACGCCTACTCCTACTGTGGCACCGACGCCGACGCCGACGCCGACGCCGACGCCGACGCCGACGCCGACACCGACACCGACGCCGACGCCGACCCCAGCACCGAC
>Ga0066372_10000053_pt1 | contig 35071 bp, 33 predicted proteins | sample Knorr_S15_td_250_FD_77011 | JGI IMG/M metagenome (GOLD analysis project Ga0066372, IMG submission 77011) | Marine microbial communities from Southern Atlantic Ocean transect - Knorr_S15_td_250_ad_251m_LV_A | ecosystem: Environmental > Aquatic > Marine > Oceanic | place: Southern Atlantic ocean... | reverse complement strand
ATAGAATTTGGACGGCAGACAGAAAATGGTCTGGAACTTCTATGGTTGAAGCTGGAATTCATCAAACGGATTTAATGAGGTTTTGGACCAACGATAATATTAGTTGGGTACAGTCATCATATGTAGAAAGACCTGAACAGTCGAGAATAAGTGAAGGTGACAATCCAATTGCTTATCATGTCACTTATGGCTTTAATAAAGGCGGAATAGCAAACTTAATTATGACACGCCCTGGAGGTGTATTTTATACTGAAAGATATGATTATATTTTGACCGAAAGGTCAATGATAAAATTTGAAGATGATTTGATTGCGTATGGACTAGATTCTGATCATCATGACATTAATAAGAGAAGAGAGCACTTTAAAAAAGGCAACTTATATCCAGAGGCTCAATTAAAAAAAGTAATTGCTAAGGGTCCTCATGAAAATGCCATGGGGCAACATAACACCAAATCTATATCAGAGAATTTTATAAATTCAATAATTAAAAATGATCCTGCTCTGAGATTCAATTCATTTAAGTCTTCAATAAATTCTTTATCCGCCGTACTGGCAGCAAATGCTTCAAGCGTACTAGGAGGAGAAAAGATATCGATTACCGATTTTGAAACTTCCACTAAATATTCAGGCTTTAGAAGTAAAAATACCTCCTGAGTTGTATGAAAATCGATAAAATAAAAGTTTACTCATTTCACGTAAGAGGAAAAACTGAATGGCTTGTTCTTGAAATTGAATCTGACAATGGTTTGATAGGGTTGTCTGAACTAACTACATCCAATTATTTAAAAACCAGTCAATTAATTGAAACCTTATCCGCTCAGTTAAAAAAAATTCTTGCTTTGGAGCTCTGCAATGACCAACAAATAAAAGAGATTCTTGAAAAAAACGAAAGGCCTCCTAATGAGGATTTTATCTTAGCAACAACATTAAGTGGTATAAGGTCAGCATGCTCAGATATATTTTCTAAAACTCGTTCTCTTAGTTTAAAAGATTATCTAACTGATATATTTTCACTTTCAAAATGTTCTTCAAAGCCTATTCCGCTTTATGCAAATATAAACCGCTCTATGCTCCCAGATGATGACGGCCCGACAGATAGAAGTCCTGAAACTTTTAAATATCGAGCTCAAAATGCTACAGAAGACGGCTTTTTATTTATTAAATGTGCTCCTTTTGATCAATATCCTGACTCTTTCTACAAAAGTGAGAAATTCATTGACGAAGGCTTGAAAAGGGTATCTTCCATAGTAAAAGTTCTCAAAAACTCTCAAAAACTATTAATAGACTGTCATTCAAAATTTAATTTAAAGACCTCTATAAAAGTTGAGTCACTATTATTTGAAAAAGGAGTTTCTTGGTTTGAAGAACCAATGAACCCCAAAAAAAATTCCTCGGAATTAATTGAAATAAAAAAATCCATACAAGGAAATTTAGTAGGAGGAGAAGAATTCTATGGAGTAAATGAATTTGTAAAGCTTTATAAATCTAAGGCGCTGGACATATTGATGCCGGATATTAAGTATTGTGGTGGAGTAGAAGAAGCGATAAAAATTGGAATGGAACTCAATAAATTATCCTCAAATTCTTTTTCGATTCATTGTCCTTCAGGCCCAATATCTCTTTTGGGTAGCGCACATGTAACATCAGCTTTAAATACAAAACTCCCCTTAGAACATGCTGTATATGAAGTACCTGACAGAAAACAGTTCATAATACCGGAAGAAAAAATTATTAACGGAGAATATTGTCTTCCAGGTGGCCTTGGGCTTGGAGTAAAATTAAATCTGGACAAACCACACAAACTAATACTAAATATTTAGAAGCATGATCTTGTCAAAAAATTTACTTCCTTTTAACAAAGTTCACTGGATAAGTCGCAATAAACTTTGTGATTTTTTAGTTCAGAATGATTTTGGAGAGTCAATTTTAGACATTAAAATTATTGACGCTTCAGAAATAATCCAAAACAACAAGATCAAATCTTTAAGTGAAATAAATGCGAATATTATAATACTTGTTCTAGATTCCTTTTCTATATTTATTGCTTTGCCATTTCCTTTTTCAAAGAAGATCAAGATTTCTTCAACATTAGATATAGAAAAAATTTTAAAAAGAGACATTTTAATAGGGTTAGTTTTTTTTGAACTTGGTTCTTACGTCTTCGGCTCAATCAGATTTAATAGCGTTGATTTCTCAAAAAAAGGAAGCAGGTTCGTTAAAGGTAGGCATAAAGCAGGAGGACAATCCCAAAGAAGATTTGAAAGAAACCGTGAAAAATGGATTGAAGAACTTTATAAAAAATTGTTTGTTGACATAAAGGATCATTTGGCTCCTCAAAAAGAAAATTTAGATTTTTTAGTACTTTGTGGAGATACACATATCATTAAGGATCTTTTATCAAAGCAAAAAATAGAAAAATTGTTTGGAAGAAGATTCTTGATTAGAAAATCTAATTTGAAGAATTACAATTCAAAAACATTGATAAAAGCAAGCATAACTATGTGGTCGTCTAAAATATATATTGATGACAAAAATGCTATAGTAAAAGAAATTGGCAAAGGTTAACCATGAAACAAAATGAAAGAACGGTTTATTTTAACGGACAATACATTCTAGAGAGCGAAGCAAAAATTCACTTCCGAGACAGAAGCTTTAAATATGGAGACGGAATATTCGACATGACTAGGACCTTTGGCCACAAAATATTCAAAATATCTGAGCACATTGATCGCCTATATGAGTCCCTAAATTATCTTGATATAAGCATCTCATTATCAAAAGAAGAAATGGTTTCAATTTCAAAAAAGGTACTTGAGTTTAATCTGCCACTAATTGATGAAAAAAGTGATTATTGGGTTGGACAAAGGATATCACGTGGCGTAGATAAAGTAGGAGGTGAGCAATGGGACATTGATGGAGGTCCGACCATCATAGTAGAATGTGCTCCTCTCCCTTTAAAGCCACGAGCATCTCTGTACGAAACAGGTATAAAAATTTGGACGCCTTCAGTCAGAAGGACTCCATTTCAAAGCATGAGTCCAAGGGCAAAAACTCATAATTATATTAATTTGATCTTGGGTGATAATGAAGTAAAACATATAGATTCAGAAGGATGGGCTATACTGCTCGACTTAAATGGGAATTTAACCGAAGGCATGGGAAGTAATATATTTACAGTAAAAAACAATACTATTTTCACCCCCAAATCACAGAATGTTCTTGGAGGTATAAGCAGAGAAACTGTTATAGATTTGGCAGATAACATTGGTATGCCAGTTATCGAAAAGGATATAGAAGTTTTTGAAGCAATTAATTCCGATGAAATATTTTTAACTTCTACAAGCTTATGTATCTGTCCAGTTTCACTCTTTAATGGAAAAAAAATAGGGAGAAATATTTTTGGGCCTATTACCTTAAAGCTGATCGATGCTTATAAAGATTTTGTTTCCTTCGACTTTGTTAATCAGTACTTAAATCACTTAGATTAATAGAGGACTCTAATTAAAACTGAGTATAAACGAAAAAATCTATCCTTTAAGGCTGCTGCTTTGGATATTTTGCTTTCTATTTTTTGGGGAGGGCATCCAACTTCACTCAAAGTTGCTCTGCCTTATGCTCCTCCTATCCGTCAAGGTTGGATGCGTTTTCTGATAAGCGGAATAGTCATATTTATTTGGGCGATCTATAAAAAAATTCCTCTGATCCCAGAAAGAAAAGAGCTTAAGCCTTTATTTCAATTGGGTATTTTATTTTCAACTCAATTATTATTTCTTAACATAGGAATAAGCAATACTTCTGTGGCGTCAAGCATTGTTTTAAATAGTACTTACCCTATCTGGGTGATTACTTTGGGTCATTTTTTTATACAAGAAGACAAGATGTCCTTCATAAAATTTATTGGAGTTGTTATTGCTTATTTGGGAATAGTAGTTACCTACATTGATTCTATTGGTAACTCTTCTTATATTTTTGGGAATTCTCTTTGCTTAATATCTGGTTTTTTATTAGGCGCAAGAACAATTTTTTTAGCTAAAAGTAGTGAATCTGTGCCTCCATTGAAACTTTTGATGGCACAAGCCATATTTGGAACGGTTGTTTTCTTAATCTTAAGTACAATTTTTGAAACTGACCCTTACAAAGTATCGATTATTTTAATTTTATCCATTTTTTATCAAGGGGCAGTAATAGCTGGTTTTAACTTTATAGCCAATATATGGCTACTAAAAACTTATAAGCCGTCGCAAGTCACTGTGATTCATCTATCACAGCCTATATTTGGAATTTTAATTGGATGGATGATTTTAAAAGAGCCTATCGGACCCTTGGTGATATTAGGAACTTTTATGATAATTCTAGGTTCAATTGTAGTAAGAAAGCCTTTCAAATAAAAATTAAAAAAAAAAATAACCTTTTTAGGCAACATTTGTGCTAAAATCCTAGTTGGAAAAATTACCATACAAAACTTGCTTTAGGAGGCATAAAAAATGGCAATAAAAATGAGTCCTCTCGGAGATAGGGTTGTTATTGAACCTTCAGAAGATGATGCAGAAAAAAGTGCAGGCGGAATTTATATACCTGATACTGCAAAAGAAAAACCTCAAAAAGGTAAGGTAGTGGCTGTTGGCCCGGGAAGAATTAATGATGACGGAAAAACACTTCCTATGCCCGTAAAAGTAGGAGACAACGTTGTTTATTCAAAATACGCTGGAACTGAATACGTTGAAAATGGAACTGAATATTTAGTAGTCAAGGAATCCGACATCCTTGCAATTGTTTAATAAAAAAATTAGGAGGAACTAAGCCATGGCAAAAGATTTAAAATTTGGCTCTGATGGAAGAGCAAAACTCAAGATTGGAATAGATACTTTAGCGGACACTGTTAAAGTAACTCTAGGCCCAAAAGGTAGAAATGTTATTCTAGATAAAAAATTCGGACCCCCACAAGTTTGTTCTGATGGTGTAACAATAGCAAAAGAAATAGATCTAGAAGACCCTTTTGAAAACATGGGGGCACAATTAATTAAAGAAGCCTCTAAGAAAACAAATGATGATGCAGGTGACGGTACTACAACCTCTACTGTACTATCACAGGCCATAGTTGCAGAAGGTTTCAAAAACGTTGCCGCAGGAGCAGATCCAATGGCGATAAAAAAAGGTTTAGAGGTAGGATTAAATTCTGTAAAAAAATCAATTTCTAAGCTTTCTACGCCTGTTGAAGGGAAAGATCAAATTTCACAAGTAGCAACACTTTCCGCCCATGATGACGAAATGGGTAATCTCATTGCTGATGTAATGGAAAAAACTGGTAAAGATGGCGTAATTACGGTAGATGAAGGAAAAGGTTTAGAGTACGAAACTGATTACGTAGAAGGAATGCAAATTGATCGCGGTTATATTTCTCCTTATTTCGTTACTAATGCAGACAAGATGGAGGCGGTATTAGAAGACGCATACGTTTTGGTAACTGATAAAAAAATATCTGCTGTTTCAGACCTTTTGCCTTTATTAGAAAAAGTACTGAAAGGCAACAAAAACATTATTGTAATAGCTGAAGATATTGAAGGGGAGGCCTTAGCCACTCTTGTGGTAAACAGGATGAGAGGCACTTTAAATGCATTGGCTGTAAAAGCGCCGGGCTTTGGTGACAGACGAAAAGAAATGTTAGAAGATATAGCAATCTTGACTGGTGCTAGAGTAATTACTGAAGACATTGGTTTAAAGCTTGAATCCGCTGAGATTGAAGACTTGGGCACAATCAGTAGAATTGTATCCAGGAAAGATGACACCACTTTCGTTGGAGGAAAAGGTAACAAGGCCGAGATTCAAGGGCGAATAGAACAGATAAAAGCTCAGATCGAAGAAACGAGCTCTGACTATGACAGAGAGAAGCTACAAGAAAGAATGGCTAAGCTTTCTGGAGGAGTTGCAGTTATTAAGGTTGGTGCAGCCACCGAAATCGAACTAAAGGAGAAAAAACAAAGGCTTGAAGATGCCTTGTCTGCAACTAGAGCAGCTGTTGAAGAAGGTATAGTGCCTGGAGGAGGAACTGTTTTAATCAGATCATCTGATGATTTAAAAAAGGTGAAAACAACTGATGAATTTCAGACAGGGGTAAACATCTTAATGAAGGCCCTTGAAGAACCTGTAAGAGTTATAGCTAATAACTCAGGTGCTGAAGGAGCAGTTGTTTTGGCTGGCGTTTCAAGTGGAAAAGGCAATCATGGATATGATGCTGCAACTGACACATTTGGAGATATGATTGAACTTGGAATTATTGACCCAGCTAAAGTAACTCGTGCTGCAGTAGAAAATGCTGTTTCTGTGGGTGGAATGATATTGACTACAGAATCCTTAATGACTGATAAGAAAGAAGATTCTCCACCACCTCCAGCAATGCCACCTGGCGCACCAGGCATGGACTTCTAATAATAGTCAATGTAACTGAAACAATGTGGAAACTTTCGCCTTATAAAAAGGAGTTCTTTTCTTTCGGGCTAATGCTATTTTCTAAGTAGTCTCACGATTATTTTCTGGGTCTTTAAGGCCTTCATACAACTTAATCATGCCTTGCATCCAAGTCTCCTGAACTTCAGGAGTCCAAGAAGGATTAAATTCAGGATACTTATTCAATATCTGTGAAACGACAGCCTCGGCTGAACTTAATTTTTGTGCCTCCTCCTGTTGGGCTGCTTTTTCGATCTGAGTATAAGAATTTTTTGAGTCAGATTTTTTTGTATTGTTTAAATTGTGTCTTCTAGCCAAAATATATCCGGACAACTCGATACCAGCATCTTGGCACGCCTGAATGAAAAACAACTGGCACTTATTCATTACGCCATCTTTTATTCCAAATGCACGAAAAGCCTCATTAAATTGCGATCTAGTGGCGCGCTTCAAGTCAATAGAAAAAATTCTGTTATATTTTGATTCTAGAAGTATCTTTAATAGACTACGCCTTTCATTTCCAGTCTTGGAACTCAGTTCTTCTAGGATTTGAGATGGAACACCTGCATCATTGATCAATTCCAATGATTTAAGAGCTGTCATAAGTTGTTGCCCCGAAGTTCCAGAATATCGAGGACCCCAAACACTTCTATCAATCCTAGCGGGCATTCCGTCCCCCAATAGTTCCAAAAAATTTCGGAATGTTCTATAAGAAACATATGGAAGGGTTATTTTTATAGTATTAGCCATTATTTAAATATAATTTAGGTAAATTACACTAATAACATTCTAACATGCATTCTGAATTAATTCATTTTTAGAATGATGTAATTTCCCAGTAGGACAATATTTGAAAATGCTTTTCAGAATGTTCAAAATTAAGAATATAGATTGGAATTAAAAGGAAAGGTTTTACTGTGAAAATAAATATAAAAAATATAGAATTTGATGTTGCTTCTAATGCTAAACTTGAATCTCGAAAAGAAGCTAAGCGGTGGTCAAAATTTTCAAATCAATTCATACCTGTCGTAAAAAAAATTAAAGGCAGTAAATATAAATTGGTCTCTGGCGCAGAAAAACTTCACCTTGCTGAGGAAAAAGGAGAGTTACAGGTCGAATGCAATTTAATGAACAAGCTAACTAAAGAGCAGAAAGGTGAACTAGACCTTAGGCTTTTATATCAAAGCTCTAATATATGTCCAATAAATCTAGGAGAAGAATTTCTTTCTTTCAGAAAAAAGTTTGATACAACTCAACAAGAATTGGCAAAGAAAACTGGGATTACTCCAGGAACTATTCATCATTATGAAAGCTTAATTAAAACTTTAGCACCATCATTAAAAATTCACGTTCAAGAAAAGAATCTAACTTTTAAAGAGGCGAGGAGTATTGCGGATATTGATGATCTTAAAAAACAACTAGAATTGGCTGCGCCTTTCTTAGATGGGACTCTGAGTTCTGTTCACGTAGAGAAAATTGTCTCTCTTACTAAAAAATACCCAACTGTTAATGTCAAAGACATCATTGAGAATATTACTAAAGGGAAGCCGATTGTTGAGAAGGATTCTCCAAGTATAGATGAAACAAAAACCTTAGATCATTCAATAGTTGATTTTTCTACTATAGAAACTCGGATTCTAGATATTTCTGCCGAAATTGACTTAATTCAAACCCAAGAAATTCCTGAATTTAAAAGGCTTAAACTGATCAGTTCATTGAGAATATTGCAAAGCAGAGCACTGTTAGCACTGTCTTCTTTAAACACTCCTCCAAAGAAAATAGGGTTAACAACCTTGTTTGCTACAGATAAGGAATTATCTTAAATCTGGTATAAAAACCATACAATGAAAAAATTTATAATTAAAATTATTTTCCTTGGAATGGTTGCCGGTTTAAGTTTCTCAATATTTTATTTGCTGTCTTCATATATAATCTGTAGTTTCCTAGCTACTTGTTCAATTGATTGGAAAAACTATATTATCGGTTGTGTTGCAATCACCAGCATTTTTACATTTTTGGTCTCAGTGGTTTCAATTTTTATAAAATATATATATGACATTACAAAAGTATGATTAAGGGAGGAAAATGTCCAATAATAATTTTGACGTAACCGTAGTAGGCGGAGGTCCAGGTGGTTACCATGCAGCCATCAGATCTGCACAGCTTGGCCTACAGGTTGCTCTAGTTGAGAAGGATAATGGAACCGGACTGGCGGGTCTAGGGGGCGTTTGTTTAAATTGGGGCTGCATTCCCAGCAAATCTCTGTTAAAAAATGCCGAACTGGTTAACCAAATAAAAGAATCAGAAAAATGGGGAATTTCCTTTGAAAAAGTAGATTTTAATTTTGGGAAAGCTATTTCTAGAAGTAGAGATGTGTCAAACCAGTTAACTCAAGGAATCGGCTATTTAATAAAAAAAAATAAGATACATTTATTTGAAGATAAGGCTAAAATATCTGGTCCAAAAGAAATTATGCTTGAAAAAAGTCGCGACATAATTGCTTCAGAAAATATTATTTTAGCAACTGGGGCAAGGCCACGAAGTTTGCCAAATCTTGAAATAAACAAATCACAAATTATTACTAGTCGAGAGGCTTTAGAGCTTTCCTCTCTTCCAAAATCAATTGGAATAGTAGGAGCTGGGGCAATTGGCGTAGAGTTTGCCTATTTATTTAACGCCTATGGTGTTGACGTAACTCTGTTTGAAGCCTTAGATCACCTCGTTCCAAATGAAGATGAATCTATATCAAAAGAGTTAGAAAAAATATTTTTAGACAAAGGTATAAAATTCGAATTAAATGCAAAAGTGACCAAAACTACTGTTAATTCATCACAAATTAATCTTGAATATAATGTAAATGGACAAACAAAAGAATTCTCTTCTGAAAAGTTGTTGGTTGCTGTAGGTGTACAAGCCAACACAGATGATATTGGATTAGAAGAGCTAGGAATAGAAATGGATAGAGGCTTTATTAAAATCAACGATTCTATGCAAACCTCAGTTCCTTCAATTTATGCGGTCGGAGATGTTACAGGAAAATTAATGTTGGCCCATGTTGCATTTGCTCAAGGAATTGTAGCCGCAGAATTTATCAACGGGAAAACTCCATTACCAATAAATTATTCAGACATGCCTCGATGTACCTACTGCCAGCCGCAAATAGCCAGCATAGGGTTAACCGAAAAACAAGCAAAAGAAAGTGGGCATATCATAAAAACTTCTCAATTTCCGTTTAAGGCGGTTGGAAAGGCTGTTTCCATAGGAGACTCAGAAGGGTTTATTAAGTTAATAGCTGATAACGATAGCGGTGAAATTTTAGGTGCCCATATGATTGGGCCCGAAGTAACAGAGCTTGTTGCAGAGTTAGGGTTATTAAAATATTTAGAAGGCACGGGTACAGAAATCGGCGAATTAGTTCACGCTCACCCGACTCTATCAGAAGCTGTAAAGGAGGCTGCCTTGTCTCTCAACAACGAAGCGATACATTTCTAAATTATAAGAGAATTAGATTTCTCATCATATTTAATAATTGAAAAATTTGAAAATCCTTTGTTTTCAAGGTTTTGTTTTCCTCCTTCATTTCTATCAAAAACTGTATAAGTAGAAACAATTTCACAAAATTGTTTCTCAACCTCGTTAATTGCCTCCAACAAGCTTCCGCCTGTTGTTAAAGTATCATCAATTATAATGACTCGAGAATGTTTCTTTAAATTCCCTTCTATTGACCTTGTTAAACCATGCTCTTTTGGTTTTGATCTAACATAAAAACCTTGCAGGTTAATATCATTGGTTATCTTTGCTAAGGAAGCCAAGGAGGCAATAATTGGTATTGCTGCAGTAGCCGGACCTCCTATAAATTGTACCTCTGTTTTAAGCAACTCTTTTAAAAATATTTTTGCGATTAAATTGGCACCTGTTCCATCTAAAGTAAGAGATCGTCCATCAAAATAAAATTTGCTTTTTGCTCCTGAGGACAAAGTAAAGTCACCAATTTTGAAAGCATCAAGCTCGTTCACTCTGTCTAATAATTTCTTTTTTAAATCTTTTGTCATAAGTAAAGTTGTTTGTTGATTATATAGGTTTTAACCGCTTCTGGGACTAAGCCAGATATGTCTTGTTTTGCTTGAATCTTTTCACGTATTTCGGTGCTGGATATGTTTATCGCGACATTATTCAGATATTTAGCATCTACGTTTGCCCTTGCATTTAAATTGTTTCTGGACGCAATTACGATATGTGTCCGAGCTTTCAGTTCATCATAATTTTGCCATTTACAAAAACTTTTTATATTATCTGCTCCAACGATTACATGAAATTTCTCGCCTTCACTTAACAAGAATTGTAAATCGTTGATAGTGTCAATAGTATAGCTTGTTCCTCCTCTTTTAATATCCACCAATGATGCTTCAAATTGCTCTTCACTTTTTATTGCTAAGTTCAACATATCTACTCTGTGATTTGATTTGGTTCTAAGGGGCAGTTTTTCTGCCCAAGGGATGTTTACTGGAACAAAAATAATTTTCTCAAGCTTATATTTCTCTTTGGCTTGCTTTGCTATTGTCAGATGCCCGTTGTGTATAGGGTCAAAACTTCCTCCCAATATTCCTATCATTATGTAAATTCCATTTCTATTTCTCCAAGCTTTACTGTTACTCCTTTAAACAGTTGGTCTTGCTCGAACTTTTTTAAATAACCCAATCTGTTTAGTATGTTATGAAATTGCAGTTGGGCTTCTGGTTTACTCAAATTACTTCCTTGAGCAACTCTAATTAACCAAGGATCCGTTATGTTTACTACCTTATTCCGTTTATCAAAGCTATATCTTATTTTTTCTCGAATTATTTTTGGGATGTGATTTATTTCGTCTAGCTCAGCATTGTCAGCATTGTTGTATTGAGCTACTTTTGTTAGATCTATAATTCTTTTTACCATTTTTATTTCGTCTTCTGAATTAAATATAAAAAGCTCATTGTGTTTAGAAAATTTTGCAATTATTTTCGGTATTTCATTTTGTGGTGACTTATCTGTCTTTGTTAAACACAAAAGAATGTCAGTTTCTTTTTTTAAGAGGCCTTTCAACTTTGTTTTTATTAATAGCAGCTTTTCTTCTGGACGATCACTGGCGTCAATCGTTATTATTATTACATTTAAGGTTTCGACGTACTCTTTAAATTTCTCTAGTTTATTTAAAGTCACAAAGTCAGGAATTTCGAGGATCTTTACTCTATCCATTTCAGTTTCTATTACGCCTAGGACCACATCATGCGTTGTATAAGGGTAACTAGCTATCTTTGTTCCAGCATTTGTCAGTTTGTTTAATAATGATGATTTGCCCGAATTGGTTATTCCCACTATTCCAACTCCAGGCAGCCTCTTCATTTTTAGAGTCAATTTCGCTTCTTTTCCTAACTCACCAGCTTCAGCTAATAAAGGCTCTTGATTAGTCGAAGATTTAAAGCTTTTATTTCCTTTTCCTCCATCTCCTCCGTTTAACAATACGACTTTCTCATCTTTGCCAATCATCTTCTTAAAATTATTCATTATAATATCAGTATAGAAAGGAACCCTTAGAACCAAATCATCTCCATTTTTACCATTTTTATTTCCTTTTCCTCCGTCTCCTCCATTACCAGAAATAAATATTTGATTATTATAATATTCACTTAAATCTATTATTGATTCCTCAGAAATAAATATTACATTTCCTCCTTTTCCTCCATCTCCCCCGTCTGGACCTCCTTTTGGAACAAATTTTTCTTTTCTGAAAGATATACACCCATTTCCTCCTTTTCCAGACTTTATTGTTATTTCAGTTTCTTTTTTCATAAATTAATTAATAATAATAATAACCGTGTTATTTATGTTAAGTAAGTAAGTAAAGTTGGTAAACATTTTATTTAATGTTATTTAATGTTTATAGATAATGTTGAAATTCTAGATTGTGTTAAATAAATTATCTTTAAATTGGATATAAATTAATTAATAACATTAAATAACATTCGTATTGTTATTTATGCAATGTTTAAGGTATTTCTAATTTGTTGAAGATTAAGACGAAGTTTGTTGTCGGAAAGTAAGCCTTCTTCTACGAATTTCACAGCATTAAGAACTGTAACATGGTTCTTATTTCCTATTATGTTTCCAGAAGCAGATGCAGTTAGATGTAAATCTTTTCTTAATATATAGCTTGATAATCTCCTTGCTTTTGTAATTTGTGAAGACCTGCTATTACTTCTTATTTCGTCTTCTGAAACAGCGAAATAGTCTGCCACGACGGAGATTACTTCTTCAGGGCCAGGCCTAATTTTAATTTTGATTTGATCAAATCCAACGATCATTGTTTTCGCTGTTTCAAGATCTAAGACTTCTTGCTTGAGTTGAGTTATTGCTTTCAACCGATTTACTAAGGACTCTATTTGCCGGATATTCACGTTACAAATTTGAGCAATATGATCAACAATATCTCGAGTCATGGAAAAACTTAATCTTCTGCATTTGTCCTCGATTATAGCAACCTTTGTCTCATAGTCAGGAGGTTGAATATCAACAACCAGCCCTGACTGAAGCCTGCTGGTTAGCCTTGTTTCGATTTCTGATAATTTTGAAGGATCATCTCCTGCAAGGATTATTTTTTTATTTGCTAAGAATAGTTCGTTGTAAGTATGAAAAAATCCTTCTTGCGTTTGAGTTTTGCCGCTGAGAAATTGAATGTCATCCACTAACAAGGCATCAACATGCCTATATTTTTCGCGAAAGCTTTCAGTTTTGTTTTCTTTTATTGCTTTAATATATTCGTTAGTAAATCTTTCAGATGTCACATATTTTGCTTTTATTTTGTGGTCTTGGAAAGAGATAAGCATGGCTTGAAGAAGATGTGTTTTTCCTAGGCCCACATTTGAGTAAATGTAAAGAGGGTTGAACTCTGAATCTTTGAAATCGGCCAGCTGCTTGGATGCAGCAAAAGCCAACTCATTTGAAGGCCCTACTATAAAAGATTCAAATGTATAAAGTTTTTTTATTGCGCCATTTTGTTTGTTCTCGCCCTGTCTTTTTTGTTGTCCCTCAACAGAGAAAACAACCTCAAGGGTTTCAGCAGAGATTTCATTAACAACCCTCGATACAGTTGTGGAGAGTCTGTCGGTTAACATTTTCAGAGCGAATGTATTTCCTACACCTAGTGACAAAACTCCCTCCCCTAATGAAAGGGGGACAATAGGCTTAATCCACATATCAAAATTTAGGCTTTGAAGTTCTTCTGAAAGGTGAATAAGGGATTCGTCCCATAAAGTTTTTAAGTCCACACTATTCTTGCCCTCTCGCTCCAAATTTTGACAAAAAAACTCCTTACAAACTGCTTGCATTTTTTAAAAAGAAGGCTGCGACTAGATTGTCAGCCAAACAATTAATTAAAATAATAATTTTAAATATTATTATTGAACAAACATATCATATAACCTTAAAAACTTGGCAATAGTTTTTGTAAACAATATCCACTATTTTCGACAAAATCTGTAAATAGCTGTTCTTTTTTTCACAGCTTAGTTTAAAAGAACATTTGTTCTTTATCATGTAAAATAAACAAAATGAAAATTGTATTTTTTGGAACAGATGAAAATTCACTGATAGTCCTTAAGGAAATATTAAATTTTTCAAATTCTGCTGAATTAGTGATAACTACGGCGGATAAAATTCGAACTAGAGGTAACCGTAAAACACCCACTCCTGTGAAAAAATATTGTGTTGAAAATCAGGTAGCAGTCGTTGAAGAAATTCCCAGTCTTGAAAAATTAACCGAAGTAGATCCAGATATAATTGTAGTAGCTTCATACGGAAAAATAATTCCTGATGAGATAATCAACTTTCCTAAGCATGGAGCATTAAACATTCATCCTTCTCTATTGCCTAAATATAGAGGTCCTTCTCCTGTTCAGACTGCGCTACTTAATGGAGATCAAACATCAGGAGTCACCATAATGATACTTGATTCAGGAATAGATACTGGCCCAATTGTTTTGCAAAAAGAATGCGATATCGGATCTTCACCTAACCTTAATTATCAAGATATCCATTCAGACTGGTCAGATCTGCTCAGGACTAATCGGCGTTATTTTTTAAAAGAAGTTACAGAAGAATTCTTTAGAATCGGCGCAAAAATGTTAATAGAAATTTTAGACTCCCCTGAATTAATCAAATCAGCTGAAATTCAGGATCACCCATTGGCGACAATGACAAAAAAATTTACAAAAGAAGACGGTCATATTAATTGGAATCAACCAGGAGAAAAGATAATAAATCACATAAGAGCTTTTGGAGATAATATTGGCGCATATTCATTTCTTGATGGAAAAAAGATTAAAATTTTTGATGTCGTATTTGCCAATGATTGTATTTCTCCTTACTATCAATTTTTAGGCAATAAGACCTCTCCTGAATACCGAACTCGTGGAAAGCTTGGAATATATCCACAAGATCTCTTAATTGTGACTGTAGAAGACGGAATGATGATAATTGACCAACTTCAAGTAGAAGGAAAATCGAAAATTAGTGGAAGCGACTTTATTAGAGGTTACAAATTTTATGACGACATAAATGCTTTTAAGAGTTATAAGTCATTAAGCTGAGGGCTCTATAACAGTTATCTCTCTGTGAGCTAAATGACCTCTTATAAGTGACATATTTTCTGTCCACCATTCGCTACCATAAAAAGCATCTTCTTTTATTTTAATGTCTTCAATGTTTTCATAAGTTCTGATCCAAATAAATTTTGTTTTTTCTTCATTCATCCAAGCCGACTGAATGCCCATTCCAAACCCTAAAGTCTTCGGAGCAATCACCTCATGAAATAATTTCAACCAACTCTCGACCATTCCTTTGTTAATTGTGTAAATTCTAAGTTGTCCAACCATAGATTAACCTTTACTATATTTTCTATAATTATAAATAATATTTTCTCAAATAATAAGATAGGCAAAAAATGAAGATAAAAAAAATAGAATTAAGAGAAGTTAGTGGAGTTATGAAAACGACAGGCACTTTTTGGGAGGAGCGACTTGTAAGACCTATAGACATATATCCCGATTATAGAGTTCAAGGATTCAACGAAACTGGCTTTGGAAAAGGACAGGGTCATAAAATCGCTGCACAAGAACTTCCGATAACCGCTATCTTTATTGAAATAAAAACAGACGAAGGTGTTTCTGGAATTGGGGGCCCTATAGACAAGGCACAAGCCTACTTAATAAAAGAGCAGTTGTTACCAATATTAGAAGAAAAAGACCCTCTAGCTATAGAATTGCTTTGGGACCAAATGCATAGATTTCAGGTTCATGGAAGACAAGGAACGCCAATGATGGCCCTTAGCGCGATTGATTGCGCATTATGGGACCTAAAAGGAAAATTTTTTAAGCAACCCGTCTATAAAATCTTAGGAGGTCCAACAAGAGAAAAAATGCCAGCGTATGCTAGTATGTTGGGGTTTAGCGTCGAAGACCTAGGCCTAGTAAAAGAAAGAGCAAAAGAATATCAGAAAAAAGGCTATGCGGCGCAAAAATGGTTTTTTAGGCATGGCCCTATGAGTGGACCTGAAGGAATAAAGAAAAATATTGCCTTGGTAAAAACACTTAGAGAAACACTGGGGGACGACGATGACATAATGCTAGACTGTTGGCAGAGTTGGGATTTAAATTATGCAGTTAAAGTCGCTACTCAAATCGAGGAGTTTGAACCGCGATGGCTTGAAGAAGTCGCAATGCCGGACAGAATAGATACTTACCGGCAAGTAAGAGAAAGTATATCCATACCTCTTTCAGGTGCTGAACATGAATACACCAGGTGGGGTTTCAAGAGGTTTATTGACGCAGAAGCTTTAGACATTATACAGCCAGATATATACTGGGCTGGAGGTTTGAGCGAGACGATTAAAATTGCAAATTATGCGACCGTACACGATTTAATTACAATACCCCACGGGCACTCTTCAAAGGCTGGTATAAACTTTTCATTGACACAATCACCTATTCACACCCCATATCAAGAGTTTTTGGTTAAATGGAATTCAATTCATCAATTTTTTCTAAAAAACCCAATAGAACCAAAAAATGGATTAATATCAATTCCAGATGAAGACGGACTAGGAATGAATTTAGACCAAGAAAAAATTGACTCTGAAACGTTATTTTAAACAGAGGAGGCTAATCTTCTCCTCCGAAATCTTCGTGAACGCCTACCAGGGTTAATAATAGTTTCTTCTGATGTTCTTTCTGGATAAGAGAAGTCAATGGTTTTTGCATCTGCCTTCACCTTTCTTTTTTTGCGTCTAGGAGTGGGCAAGAATGTTGTTTTTAAAGGCACAACCTTAGAGTCACGTTTTAGGAATTGGCCAGTATAGGAAGAGTCAGTTGCTGCGACCTGTTCTGGAGGGCCATAGGCCATAATTTCCCCTCCGTTTGCACCTGCGCCAGGGCCTAGGTCAATGATCCAGTCAGCATTCTTTATTACGTCAAGGTGATGCTCTATTAATAGAACACTGTTTCCAGCATTAACTAACCTGTGAAGAATTTTTATTAATGCGTTGCAATCTTCAAAAGAAAGTCCAGTGGTTGGTTCATCTAAAATGAAAAGGGTTTTTCCGGTAGCTCTTTTTGATAAATAAGTTGAAAGCTTAACCCTCTGAGCTTCCCCTCCGCTTAAAGTAGTGGCTGGTTGCCCCAACTTAATATAGCCTAAGCCAACGTCATTTAAAGTCTCTAGCTTTTTATAAATCGATTGAAAAGAAGAAAAAATATCTAGTGCCTCAGATACGGTAAGATTTAATATTTCGGCGATAGATTGCCCCTTAAATTTTATTTCCAGTGCTTCTCGGTTGTATCTTTTACCTTTGCAATCTTCACACAACACGTTAACATCAGGCAAAAATTGCATTTGAATTTCATTGTATCCTGCCCCTTCACAGCTTTCACACCTTCCCCCTTTCACGTTAAAGGAAAATCTGCCTGGCTTGTATCCTTTTGTTCTGGCATCTGGGGTCGCAGCAAAAAGGTCTCTTATGGGACCAAATAATCCAGTATAGGTCGCAGGATTAGATCTTGGAGTTCTGCCAATAGGGGACTGATCTATGTTTATAATTTTGTCGAGATTTTCTAGTCCTTCTATTTCCTCAAAGTCACCGGGAAAATCTTTAGAGCTGTTGAAGTGCTTTGAAAGAGCCTTAAACAGTATCTCGTTTACTAATGTGCTTTTTCCAGACCCAGATGCTCCTGTAATACAGACAAGTAGCTGCAATGGAATTGAAATATCTATAGATTTTAGGTTGTTTTCTTTGGCACCATAGACTCTTAATTGCTGATTAGATTTTGGTTTTCTTCTGGATTGAGGCAATTCAATATTCTTTTCTCCAGCAAGGTATTGTCCTGTTAAAGACGATTTTGAGCTTATTATTTTATTTATTGAGCCTTCAGCTACGATGTGCCCGCCATTATTGCCAGCCATTGGGCCAAGATCAATTATATGGTCGGCTGCCCTCATGATTGCTTCGTCGTGTTCGACCACGATAACTGTGTTTCCTAAATTTCTTAGCTCTTGCAGGGTAGCAATTAATCGATGATTGTCTACCGGGTGTAATCCTACTGAGGGCTCGTCACATATATACATAACGCCAGTTAGCCCTGAGCCAATCTGAGAAGCTAGCCTTATTCTTTGGCCTTCCCCACCACTTAATGTTGCTGTAGGTCGATTTAATGAAATATAGCCAAGACCAACTTTATCTAAAAACAAAAGACGTGAGGAAATTTCTTTAAATATTTGCTCTCCTATTTTTATTTCTGAAGGTTCTAATAATGCATTATCGGGATTTTGGCAATTATCAATCCACTGAAAACAGTCCTTTACCGAAAGCTCGGAAAGCTCAAAGATATTTTTGTCCGAAATTTTAACAAACAGAGCGTCTTTTTTCAGTCTTTGTCCAGAACAACCTGCACACTCCCTTTTCGTCATATAGCGTTGAATAGAGTCTCTTACAGACGATGATTCAGAGGAATGAAATCTTTTCTCTAATATGTTTACTATCCCGTTAAATCTAGTGTTCCAAACCCGTTGCTTTCCCTTTTTTGAAGTATATTGTATCGGGTATGTTGTGCCCCCTCCTCCATAAAGAATCGTAGCAAGCGTTTCTGAAGAGAGATCTCTTACACGGTCTTGAATATCAAAGCCAAGAACATTTGAAAGTGAAGAAATAAAATTATATTCCCAAGCAAGTGCTCCACTTTTAAGTGTCCAAGGAATCAAAGCCCCTTCTGCAAGTCTTTTATTGGGATCTGGGATTATTAATTCTGGATCTATCTGTAATTTATATCCTAGACCTGAACAAGTTAAACAAGCACCGTGAGGAGTATTGAATGAAAAATTTCTTGGCTCAAGTTCTTCGATACTAACATCACATGTACCACAAGACAGTTTTTCAGAAACAACGATATCTTGGTTGTTAAAATCAGTAATAATCAGCTTGCCTGTACCAAATTTTAGGCAGATTTCTACAGATTCACTTAATCTTGATAAATCCATATTTTTTTTCATTACCAGCCTATCCACAACAATTTCTATTGTGTGCCATTGATTTTTGTTTAGATTTATCTTTTCTTCTAAGTCCTTGACTTCATTGTCAAGCCTTATCCTCGAAAATCCATCTTTCTTAATTTTATCTATCAGATTTTTGTGCTCTCCTTTCATATGTTTGACGATGGGAGCAAGCAACATGATTTTTTTGTTTTCAGGAAGCCTTGTTATTCTGTCTACAATCTCTTGGTTTGTTTGTTTTGATACCGGATCCCCACAAGAAGGACAGTGAGGCTTCCCAATTCTTGAAAATAATAATCGCAAGTAATCATAAATTTCTGTGATAGTCCCAACCGTGGAGCGAGGATTTTTTGATACGCCCTTCTGATCAATGGAAATCGCTGGACTTAGACCTTCTATTAAATCCACGTCTGGCTTTTCCATTCTGCCTAAAAATTGTCTAGCATAAGCAGAAAGAGACTCCATATATCTTCTTTGGCCTTCAGCAAAAATTGTGTTAAAGGCAAGAGAACTTTTACCCGACCCAGAAACACCAGTTATAACAACCATCTGACCCCTTGGAATGTCAACGTCAATATTTTGTAGGTTGTTTTCTCTGGCCCCTTTTACCCTAATATACTTGGAAGATCGCATTTACATTAATTGTTTTGAAACTTTGATGTTTTTAATTGCACGTCCATTATATCCTTTATAGATTTTTGAAGAAGTGCCCTTATTGAAGATATGTCATTGTCTGAGACGGTATTTTCAATAAGGGCACGATAATTTTTTCTAGCAATATTTCTCAATATGACCTGTTCTTGTATTGAAACTTTAATTAATTCTCCATTGTCAATATTTTCAGATAAACACTTGTTGCACAAAAATCCACCGAGCGTGCTCGAAAAAAAATGTGATAATTTTAACAAAGGATCTCTACAGTTTAAACATTTAAATACATTCATTCCAAACCCTTGATAATTTAAAACTTCAAACTCAAAAATGCCAATATGTAGGTCAGGGATTTTTGAGTTTGATAACTGAGCTAAAGTTCCTAGCAGTGCTTTCATAAGAAAAGGGTTTTTTTCATTTTCCATAGACAAAACCTCACTTAATTCCATCAAGTATTGAGCTTTGATAACTAAGTCGTAGGTCTTTTTAAGATCAAGGAACGAATTAATAGACTCTACTTGAGTGACTGAATTAATTCCTTTTGAGGGCTTGTAATAAATATTTACATAATTAAGCGACTCAATATGACCTGAAAATTTCGATTTTGGTTTTTTAGCACCACGAGCAATAAACTTTGTAAGGCCCTGCTCTTCTGAAATTAACGTGAAAATAAGATCTGCTTCTTTATATTTTGTACAACGTGTAATTAAGCCAGTCAAAGTGGCTTGCCGATATTTCATATATCTAGTGAAGTACGGTTTTCAAAAGCATTGGACAGAGTATTAAAGTCCGAATACTCAAGATCAGTGCCTGAAGCTAGCCCTCTAGCTAGACGTGTAGTTTTAATGTCGTAATAATTTTCTTTGATGGTTTTAGTGAGATACATTGCTGTAGCTTCACCTTCTAAAGTAGGATTTGTTGCTATTATAACTTCTTTAGTCCCTCCTCTTTTTAACCTATTGAAGAGTTCATTAATTTTTAGTTGCTCAGGACCAATTCCTGCCATAGGGGAAATAGCTCCATGAAGAATATGAAATCCTCCTTTATGAATTCCAGACGCTTCTATTGTAATGGCATCTATCACGCTTTCTACTACGCAAATTAGAATGGGATCCTTGTCTTCACATAATTTGCAGATCGTTTTGTCTTCATTACTTGTGATAAAGCAACAAGTTTTGCAGAAATCTAAATTTTCTTTAACTTCTTTTAGTGCAGTAGCTAAATTAGCAACTTCATTTTTATCTTGAGTAAGTACAAAATAAGCTAATCTTTGCGCAGTTTTCGGGCCAATTCCGGGTAGAGTCGAGAAGGCTACTATAAGCTTTTGTACTTCAGAAGGTAAAGAAGATCTGCTAAAAGTCATAACAACTCGGGATTAAAATAAGCCTGGAATTTTTATTCCACCAGTAACATTTTTCATTTTTTTCTGAGCGATTTTATCTGCTTTTGCAGTAGCATCGTTCACTGCTTCTCTGATAAACTTTTCTAGTAGACTTTTTTCCTTTTGTTCAAATAAATTCTCAGATACGGAAACCTCTTCTATTGTTTTACCACCCACCATCCTGACATTTACTCCACCAGAAGAACCTTGAGTTTCCATTTTTGCTATCTCTTCTTGTGCCTCTTTCATTTTTTCTTGCATTTTTTTTGCTTGCTTCATCATTGCATTATTGAACATTATTATGCCTCCTTTTTATTCTTTGGTTTCTTTAACTTTTGCCCCCATTGATATCGCGTGTTGTACGATAGGGGTTTTATATAAAGGGCTTGAATCTTTTTGTTCTGTATTAACAGAATCCGCTACTATTATTTTCAGGTCTTTATTGTATTTGTCACTTACGGCGGATTGTACAACCTCCCTAATTTTTCCATTAGATATTTCGTCAAGAAAATTTTGCCTCATTGTATTGCTTTTAAAAGTCAATATGACTTGTTGTTCTTTAACTTGAGGACTTGCTGAACTTAATAGCCCTCCAAGCCAATATTTAACCCCCTTTTTCCTCCTCAGTTCACTACAAACCTGCTTCCACAGATCCGCCCCTTCATCTTGACGATTAACATTTGTAATTGAGGTAGCACTAGATTTTTTTGGTTCTGGAATAACTTTTGCATCTTGTATTGCATTTCTTGGAGTACTTGTAGAGATTTCTTTGTCGTTTTTCTGAAGAGTAGGATAGCTTTTTGTAACTGCGACACCATCATCATCATTTGATTTTTCTTCAACGGAACAAGCTTCAACTATTGCTAGTTCAAGCCCAATAGGAGGATACTCATTCGATGTAACTTTCGTCTTTAAAAGTATTGAAGCAACTCCATTTATGGTTTTTAAGTCATAATTACTTCCTATTTCTTCTAATTTTTTGATAGCGTGCTCTGTTTCTTGCAAGAGACTTGATAGACCATTTTTAGAAAATATTAAGCCTCTTGCATTGGTTAATAACTGATTTTTGATCATACTTGGATCGGCCCCATTAACTATTTGTTCATTTAGCAAAATAAGGGCTTTAGTAGAATCTTTTTCTAAAATCTTGGCTAAAATTTCTATAGATGCTGCAAAGGTTGTTAAGCCTAAAAATTTTACCAAGCTGTGTCCAGTGATTTTATTTTTGTTCATAGTTGCTATTTGCTGCAAGAGGTTCTCAGCATCTCTTAAGCTTCCTGAACAATTTTGTGCTATTAAATCCAAGGCCTCTTTTTCTATAGAAATTTCCTCGCTTTTAGCTATGAATTTTATGTGGGTTGAAATTTCTTTAACATTAATTCTTTTAAAGTCGAATCTTTGACACCGTGAAATTATCGTCAAAGGCAACGAATCTGCTGCTGTTGTTGCGAGAATGATTACGACATTAGGAGGCGGCTCTTCCAATAACTTAAGAAATGCTTGTTGTGCTGGACCTGTGAGTCCATGCGCTTCGTCAATTATATATACTTTGACCTTTCCCATATTGGGTGCATACAAGGCTTTCTCTTTTATGTCTCTTATGTCGTCAATACTTCGATTAGAAGCAGCGTCTATTTCTATTAGATCAATCATTGTGCCTTGGTTAATCGATTCACAAGTTTCACAAAAAGTTTTTTTTGATGGTTCTTGCATGCAACAGTTAGGCGATGAAGGGCAATTTAGAGCTTTGGCCATTACTCTTGCTGTAGTTGTCTTTCCGACGCCTCTTGGTCCACAAAATAGATATGCGTGACTAGTTTTAGATAGTTCTACAGCATTCTTAAGAGTTACAACCACGTGATTTTGACCTATTATTTCGCTAAAAACACTAGGTCGCCATTTTTGATATAAAACTTTGTCACTCATTTCGTTTCTCTAGTGATAGTTTAGCTTTTATATGATCTAATTTTAAGTGCTTTATTATTTCTACGGTTTTTTCTATCATTTCTTTTTGGTCATCAGATGTTTCATGATCATATCCAAGTAAGTGCAATGTTCCGTGAGCAACCATAATATTGATTTCTAAGTTTAAGCCTGTATTTAAAGTCTTTGATTGTTCTTCTACTATTGGGAAACATAAAAAAATATCACCAAGATGATTTTTTTGCTCCCCATCTCTTTTAGTATTCTTAACCGGCCTCCCAAAGAACCAGTTTTCACTATAAGGAAAAGCCAAGACATCTGTAGGATGATTTTCTTGTAAGAATTGCTTATTTAATTCAACCATTTTAGATTTAGTAATAACAGAAATTGAAATAGTTTCTTTGCACTTCGATTTTGACCCTATATCCAAAGATGCCATTGCACAGTTCTTGATAATTTGAGGCTTAATTATATTGAGAAATTTTCTATTTATTTCAACAAAAGAATTTTCCATTTGTTTCATTTTTGAACAATAGTAATTTTGTTGGTTTCTTCTTGCAGTCTTCTGAATTTTGAGTTTAATTGCATAGTTTCATTATTAAATTCAGCAATTTGACTAAACTCAGAAATACATTTTTTTAAGTAAAATTTTACTTCTTTGTTATTTAGCTCTTCTATCTCAAGATATGTTAAATAATTGATAAAATTAGGTATGATTTTTTCAGATAATATCCTTTTTACAACTCTGTTACTGATAGTGTAAGAAAGCATTTCAGCTTCTAACAAAGTATCTTTTGCATCTTGTAAGAAAGTTTTTAGTCTTTTAGAATTTGTACTACTCATTTTTATAACAACTAAGTTTAATAAAGGATATTTTACATGAAAAGAGTCGGTTTTATTTTTAAAGTACTTGAAGAGAAAATTGAAGAGTACAAGAAACACCATGAATCTGTTTGGCCAGAAATGTTACTAGCATTAAAAAAACATGGCTGGAGAAATTATTCTATTTATCTAAAAAAGGATGGCACCCTCTTTGGTTATTTTGAGGCAGAAGAAAGCTTTGAGAAGTCGCTGGAAGGTATGGCCTCAGAGAAAATAAATCAAAAGTGGCAAGAGTTTATGCAGCCATACTTCGAAGATATAGACGATAAGAATCCTGATGAAGCCATGCTTGAGCTAGAAGAAGTTTTTCATACAGATTAAATAGTATCTATATTTTTTACTTCAAGCGCATTTGTTTGTATGAACCTTCTCCTTGGAGCAACATCGTCTCCCATTAGCTTCCTAAATAATTCATCAGCAGTTGTTATATTTTCTGCAGTGACTTGCAACAAAACCCGGTTTTCAGGATCCATGGTAGTGTCCCATAATTGGTCAGCATTCATTTCTCCTAGGCCCTTATATCTTTGAAGAGATACTCCTGTATTATCAGAATTTGCTTCAAGAATTTCTGGAATGTTTCTCCAGTTCTCTTTTGATGCTATTTTTTCAGTGCCTTTCAATACGTCAAAATATTCTTGCTCAATGAATCTGCCTATGGACCTATATAATTTTTTGAGCCTCATTAAGGTAGGATGTTCATATATATTTTTAGTTACAGTAAAATCATCGACCTCGTGAGTAATTTCTGGACGCTCAACAATAACGTCATTAATCATTTCTTCTTCTAAGTTTTCTGGACTTTCTAGCAGGTCTTCAAAGGATGCTTGAGGAACTTCAAAAGATTCATTATCTTCTGATTTATATTCGAAATCTAGATTACTAAATTCAGGATCAGATATTAACTTATTAATCACTGATTTAGGAATTTCTAACGATTCAAGGCCTCTGAAACTTTCGTCGTAATCCTTTAAGTGGGATTGGAGTTGGCCTAAATCAGATTTTTCCGATACAACTTTTTCGTCTTTAGTTCCAACAATCTTTAGCCTTCCAAACATTTTTTCTGCCATCCAAGAATCTTTTTCAGATTCTGCATACAACCATTGAGATGACTTTCCTTTCGAACCTTTGTACAAAGGAGGTTGGGCAATAAACAAATTGCCGTCCCCTATCAGCTGTGGCATATTTCTGAAGAAAAAAGTTAATAATAGCGTACGAATGTGAGCTCCATCAACATCTGCATCAGTCATTATAACAATCTTGTGATAACGTAATTTTGAAGAATCATAATCTTCACCTAGCCCAGATCCTGTAGCAGTAATTAGCGCTGAAATTTCTGTATGCTCTAACATTTTATCTGGTCTTGCTTTTTCGACGTTTAATATTTTTCCCCTTAAAGGCAAAATAGCTTGAAATCTTCTATCTCTTCCTTGTTTTGCAGAACCACCGGCAGAATCTCCTTCTACTAAGAAAAGTTCACTTTTTGCGGGGTCTTTCTCTGAACAATCAGCGAGTTTTCCTGGAAGGGCACCACCTTCCATAGCATTTTTACGTATAACTAAATCCCGAGCCTTCTTTGCAGCTTCTCTTGCTCTCGCAGCGGTAGCAGCCTTTTCAAGTATTGCTTTTGCATCGATTGGATTGTCTTCTAAGTATTCGGACAACTGTTGGGTCATTAATGATGTTACTGCTGACTCTATTTCAGGATTTCCAAGTTTCGCTTTTGTTTGGCCTTCAAATTGAGGCTCTCCCAGTTTAACGCTAATGACGGCCATTAAGCCTTCTCTAACATCGTCACCAGATACATCTTTTAAATCATCCTTTAACAGACCGTTTTTCTTGCCATAACTATTTATTGCTCTTGTTAGGGACCTACGGAAGCCAGTTAGATGAGTTCCTCCTTCGGGGGTAACAATACAGTTAGCGAAAGACAATACATTCTCTTGAAAAGTTTCGTTGTATTGTAGTGCTATATCTACTATTACCGCAGTTTCAACTTTTGATTTAGCGTCATCTGGCGACAAAAGACCACTTATTGATGCTACATTAGGGTGAATGGGGCTTCTTGATCTATTTAAACTTCGAACAAAGCTTTGGACTCCCCCAGTAAACATAAAAGTAACAGAATTATTGGGCCATAGATTGGGATGAAAATTACTTTTAAATCTAATTGTTAAACCTGGGTTCAAATAGGCCATCTCTCTAAAACGGTCTGTAATCTTTTTATAGTCATAATCTATGTTTTTGAAAATTTCTATGTCAGGGAGAAAAGTGATCGATGTTCCAGTTTCTTTCTTTCTACTCTCTTCAAGGGGGGTTTTTGTTATTTCACCTAATATTTTTCCTCTGGAGTATTCTTGTTGGTTCAAGAGACCGTCTCTTTTTACTGATACAGTTAATTTTTCAGAAAGCGCATTTACTACTGAAGCCCCAACTCCGTGCAATCCTCCGGACACTTGGTAAGATTTACTTTCAAACTTTCCGCCTGCGTGTAAGGTTGTCATAACGATTTCTAGGGCAGATTTTCCTGTCCCTTTCTTAATGTCTACCGGAATCCCTCTTCCATTATCTGACACGGTAACTGAACCGTTACTGTTCAACACTATATCTACTGTGTCACAGAACCCGGCCATAGATTCATCTACGCTATTATCGACGATTTCATGTATTAGATGTTGTAGCCCTTCAGTCCCAGTAGTTCCAATATACATGCCTGGCCTTTTTCTAACTGCCTCTAATCCCTTTAAGACAGTTATTTCTTCTGCAGTATATTTAGCGTTTACCATTTTTGATTTCTTTGAACTGAGGTTTAAGATTGAATTAAGTTAACCAAATTAACCTTATTTGCTAAATTTATTATACTATTATCCCAAGGATAATTCCTTAAAAATTGACTAAGTTAAAGGTAAATTATGATTCCAAAAGAGAAACAAATTCTTATGCTTGAAAGAATGACTAGAATACGTCAGTTTGAAAAGGCTCTTATAGAAAGTCAGAAGTCTGGAGAAATTGTTGGTGCCCTTCATACTTATATAGGTGAAGAAGCAGTTGCTACGGGTGCATGTGTAGCCTTAAATGACGATGATTACATTGCAGGAAATCACAGGTCTCATGGTCACCCGATTGCTAAAGGTGGAGACATCAATAAGGCAATGGCAGAGATTTTTGGCAAGAAAGATGGATACTGCAAAGGAAAGGGAGGATCCATGCATTTAGCAGATTTTTCAATAGGCATACTTGGAGAATCAGGTATTGTTGCTTCTTCGGTCCCAGTAGCTACTGGTGCTGCTTTAGCATCCAAGCTAAAAGGAAAGAATTTTATTTCACTCGTCTTTTTTGGTGACGGTGCATCCAACCAAGGTGCTTGCCATGAATCTATGAATTTAGCCGCTTTATGGAAACTACCAGTAATATTTGTTTGTGAAAATAACCAATTTGCAGTTACAACATCTTATAGAGACTCAGTTTCAGTAGATCACATTTCTGATAGAGCGTCTGCCTACGGAATGCCAGGAGTTTTGGTTGACGGTCAGGATGCATTGGCAATGTATGAGGCCACAAGCGAAGCAGTTAAACGTGCCAGGAAAGGAGAGGGTCCTACTCTAATTGAAGGATTGACTTATCGATATGAAGATCACTCCTTAGGTTTGGCTTCGGTTAGAAGAGATAGCTCATATAGAACTGATGAAGAAATTGAGGAATGGATAAAACGAGACCCAATTGAAATATTAAAGGACAATATGATAAGTCAGAAATTGATTACTCAGAAGGATTTCGATGACCTAGAAAAAAAGGAAATAATTTCTGTAGAAAAAGCCCTAAATTTTGCTAGAAATAGCCCTTTCCCTGAGCCTGAAGACCTTTTTGATGATTTATTCACTGACCCAATCAAATTTGCATAGTAGTGGAGAGAAATTAATTTGAAAAATATTATGTATGTTGAAGCTTTAAATGAAGCTATTTTTGAAGAAATGGACAGAGACGAGTCAGTTTATTATATGGGAGAAGACGTTAGAGCTTCAATATACGGGGCTTCGAGAGGATTGTTTGAAAAATATGGTGAGAAAAGAGTGCTTGACACCCCGCTTTCTGAAAATGGTTTCATAGGGGCAGCGGTAGGATCGAGTCTTGTCGGTATGAGGCCAATAGTAGAAACATTAACCAGTTTTATGTGGGTCGCCATGGACCAAATAATTAGTCAAGCCGCTAAAATGAAGTATATGTTTGGAGGCCAGGCATCTTTGCCTGTCACCATTAGGGCGGTTATGTCCTATGGTGGTTCATCCGCAGCCCATCATTCAGATCGTAGCTATCCAATGTTTATGAATATGCCTGGCTTAAAAATAATTGCCCCTGCTTCCCCCGAAGATGTCAAAGGCTTAATGAAAACTTCTGTTAGGGACAATGACCCGTGCATAATATTTGAAGATAGTAATTTGGCAGGAATTAAAGGTGACGTTCCAGAAAACAATGATCTGAATGAAGGAGAGCTGCTGATTCCTTTTGGCAAAGGAAAAATCATAAGAGAAGGAAGTGACTGTACTGTTGTGGGGATTGCAGGAGCAAACACACATGCATTAAATGCTGCCACAGAGCTTGAAAAAGAAGGCATATCCGTAGAAATAATTGATCCAAGGACCTTGGTTCCTTTAGACAAAGAAATTATTTTAAATTCAGTAGAGAAAACGGGTCGACTGGTAGTAGTAGACCCTGCTCACAAAGTTTGCAGTGCGGCTAGTGAGATAATTTCAGTAGTTACTGAAGAAGGCTTTTGGAATTTGCAAGCCCCTCCCGTTAAGATAGCCGCTGAACAAGTGCATATTCCATTTACTCCTGCACTTGAACCGCTAATATTTCCTGATGCAGAGAAAATTATTAATGCTGTAAAGCAAACTATCGAATAGACCTTTAAGATGCCAACGAACGTATATTTACCACAATGGGGAATGTTAATGACTGAAGCCACTATAATAAAATGGCTTAAAAAAGAAGGGGCAGAAGTCTCAAAAGGTGAACCTCTTGTAGAGGTTGAATCTTCAAAAGTGAAAGCAGAAATTGAAAGCCCAGCCGACGGAATCCTAGGTAAAATTAAAACTCAAGAAGGCGACGTCGTTAAGGTAGGTGCGATCGTAGCGCTGGTTACCCAAGAAGGCGAAGTTTTAGAGGATGACCTCGAGCCTAAAGTCGAAAATAATGAGCAGCGAGCCAAAACTTCTGAAAATATTTCATCTGGTAAAATTAGTACTTCTACTTCTACATTTCAGGTAACCCCAGTAGCAAGAAAATTGGCAAAAGATTTAGGCTTAGATCTCTCTTTGATTTCTGGAACAGGGCCAAAAGGCAGAATAACTGAAGTGGATGTGAGAAATTACAGTAAAACTCAAGAAAAGGCAGAAAAAAATGTAATTTCGGGAATAAGAAAAGTTATAGCGAAAAGAATGTCTGAAAGCAATGAAATACCTTCAGTTACTATTTCTTCAAAGGTAGATTTAACGGCAAGTAATGCTTTCCAAGCTTCGTTGCTGTCTTCTTGGAGAAAAGAAAAAATGCGCCCAACATTTCAAGATATTATTGTTAAAGCTGTCGCTATTGCATTGAAGGAACATAAGATAATCAACTCTCACTTTGTCAATGATGAAATCATAACTTTTGAAGACATCAATCTAGGAATTGCCTATGCAACTGACGCTGGATTAGTTGTGCCTGTAATTAAAAATGCTGACAATAAATCAATTATTGATATTGCAAAAAATATTAGGCAGTTTAGCAAGATAGAAAAAACAGGTTTCTCGCCAGAAGATTTCAATGGTGGAACATTTTCTATAACAAGTTTAAATTCTACCGTTATTGATACATTTAACCCATTGCTAAATCCACCTCAAGTGGGTATTTTAGGGATTGGTAGAACTTCCGAAGAAGTTTTTTTTGCTTCTGGAGAATTAAAAGAGAGAAAAATCTGCAGTCTTAATTTCACCTTTGATCATAGAGTAATAGATGGTTATCCTGCTGCTAGATTTATGGAGTTTTTGGTTAAAGTTTTGAATGAACCAGAATCAATTGGATAATATAGTTTCTGAAAGTCATTCTTCTGTAGGCATTATCGCTAATCCGAACTCTGGCAAAGACATTCGCAGATTAGTAGCCAGTGCTTCAGTTGTTTCCAACCAAACTAAGGCCAATGAAATTGTTAAGCTTTATAGCGGATTGATTTCTGAAGGAATTCAAAAAGTTATTGTGATGCCAGATTTTAGCGATATTACAAGAAAAGCAAGAGAAAAATTTGAAGGTCAAATTCAGACCGAAATTTTAAAAACTTCTGTTTTGGATCACGAAGAAACTACAGTACAAAGTGCTATTGAAATGGAGAAAAGAAAATTAGGATGCGTTGTTATATTTGGAGGAGATGGAACTTGTAGGCTTGCAACAAGATTCTTGAAGAACACTCCTATTCTTCCTGTTTCTACAGGAACCAATAATCTTTTTCCAATGCAGATTGAAGGTACTATAGCAGGAATTGCAGCTGGGAGATTTTCCAAACTTAACGACAAAAAAGACTTTTGTTTCACGGAACAAATTTTGGATGTTTTCTTAAACGACAAATATTGTGATAGTGCATTGGTTGATGTTGTATCTTCAGACATTCCATATGTTGGTTCAAAGGCAATTTGGGATATAAAAAATATTCATGAAATTTTTATTTCAAAATTAAGATCCACGGGAATTGGATTTTCTTCTATTGGATTTCGTTTGCATAATTCTGAAGATTTAAATAACCAGGGCGTTTACATAAATTTGCAAAAATCATTAACTAATAAAAAGCCAACTAAAATAACAGCACCAATTGCTCCTGGAAAAATAGAAGAAATTTCTGTTTCTGCTTGGAAACTATTTAATCTTTCAGATTCAAATGCAGTGGAGTTAAAGAAAGGTACGATCGCACTTGATGGAGAACGATCAATAGAATTTGGCCCTTCTGATAGAGTTTCAGTAAAGTTAAATTCTGAAGGTCCAAAAAGTTTATTAGTGGAGAAGATTCTATCAATTTAAAACTTAAAATATGTCTAGAAGCGGTTAAGAGTGCCGGAAATATTTTAGAAAAACAACACCCTAAATTTTCTGATGTGCGTCTAAAAAAATGGAACAAATCTGACGCAGCATTAGTTACAGAAGCTGACTTGATGTCCGAGAAAGAAATCATCAGGATCATAAATCGGGCAAACTTAAATTGTCCAATTCTGTCGGAAGAGGATACTTCAAATTTTATATTTCCAAAAGATAATAAATTCTGGGCTGTCGATCCACTATGTGGCACTGTGCCCTTTAGCTGTGGCTTAGACAGCTGGGGATTAAGCGTTGCTTATTTATCAAAGTCAAAAAGTTTTTCCGTAGGAGCTATTTATTGTCCTAATACTGGTGAAACAATCAGTTGTGATGAAAATTCTGTTTATATTAATGAAGAAAAATTGTTAGTAAGCCCCAAGTTTCCAAAACTGAAAGATATGACTTTGTGTCTTGAAATTGAAGATGGAATAAATTGGGTAAATCTTTTCCGAAAAGATTTAGAATGGATAAAGCATTTCTCATATCTGAACTCTTTTGCCTCAGCTGTATATCCAGGTTCACAGATAATTCTTGGAAGAATTCCAGTAATGGTTATGTACAGGATATCTTTGGAGCACATAGCAGCTTTGATAACAATTGGAGAAAAAATGGGCTTGTGTGCAACAGATCTCAGAGGAGATGATCTAGACATAGCCGATTTTGATCAAAAAATTCCTGATTGGTTTGTGTTTGGGTGGCCGGAACCACATAATGAATTAATAAATAAAATAAAAGAAAGGTGAAAACGTGTATAGGATAAATCACATTCATTTAAAAAGTAATGACCCAGAAACTGATGCCAACTGGTTTGTAAGTGCCTTTAATTTCAAAATTACTAGTGACGAAGTTAGAGCGATTGGAGACAGATTTATTTCTTGTGAGAGTGAAGATGGGTTGAGGGTCAATATATCTGGAGAAAGAACAAATGAAAAATTAGGACCCAGCGATGCAGATCCACACTATGGACTTGAGCATTTTGGATTTGATTCCCAAGACATCGTGGCTGATATAGCGAGACTAGAAGGAATGGGCGCCACTTTAGCTGAAGGTCCAACTGAACAACCGAATGGAATGCAAATAGCATTTTTAAAAACTCCAGGGAATGTTCGATTAGAACTTATTCAATGGGCCGACTAAAGACTGTCTATAGATTGCAGTAAGGCGTTTATGTATCCATAACAATATGCAAACGCCGTCATTTTTGGATCTTTAGCATTGATCTCAGGAACATGGTCGGGCATCAACATATAGGGATAGTCAACTTCTTTGTATACCTTAATTGCTTCATACATGTTTACTGAGCCTTCATCCGGAAATACTTCTGTGAAATTCAACTTCCCTCCAATGATATTTCTAAAGTGAACATTAAATATTTTCTTTTTTTTACCAAAATATCTAATAACGTCAAAAATCTCCTCACCAGGGTTGTCCATCATTTCAGTGACCGTTCCTTGGCAAAAATTTAAACCGTGAAATTTGTTTTCTTGTATTGATATAAACTTTTTTAGCCCTTCTACGGTACCAAGAACTCTAGTAACACCTTTAAAACCTGGAGGAGTGTATGGGTCATGTGGATGGCAAGCTAAACGAACCTTAAACTCTTGAGCTACAGGGACTACTTTCTCAAGAAAATAATCAATCCTTTCCCAAAAAATATCTTCGGAAACCTTTCCTGCATAAGTATCAGAAGCATTGTGTTCTGTTTGCTCCCATCGAAAAGTAGAAAGCTTTGCACCTCCTCTCCCTAACTCGCTATCAGTTCTTGGAATTCCAATTATATTAAGGTTATATTTAAGTGATGGAATCCCTGCTTCAGAGCACATTCTAATTATTTGACATATTCTCTCAATTTCTTCGTCTCGAGCTGGACTTTCACCTGTAAGAATATTGAAAAATTCGCCACGTTTTACTCTTGTATCAATATCAGCTGAACTTAACGGCAATTGCACCATATCGAGTTTTAATCCATAAGATTCAACTTTTTCTCTGTACTTAATTAAATTTTCGGTTTTCCAATTTTGATGTGGAACTTCAGGAAAACCATTTATATGATTAACTCCTAATTGTTTGAAAGTTTGATAATCGGCATCTGTTCGTGCTGCAAGCTGTGTTCCAAGATACATATAGGCTTGGCCTTTCTAAATTTTACTTAAGCGATTTATTCTTGGTTTTATGATATCAGAATTGATAAGTATATAATTGAAAGATATAGATAGGAATTATATGATAGATAATCCACTACCTCATGGCGATAAGTTTGACTCCCTTAATACAAATATGATGGGATTCAATGGAGCCGTTGTTACAAACCACTGGTTAGCATCATCAGTAGGTAAGGCCATTTTAGAACAAGGTGGAAATGCTTTTGATGCTGCGTGCGCAGTAAGCTTTGCTCTAGGAGTTGCTGAACCTCAAATGTCAGGAATTGGTGGAGATGGGTTTATTATGCTGTATGAAAAGCGACATAATAAGCTCAAGGTCATTAATGGAACAGGCCCAGCACCAGAATATTCTGACAAAATCGGCAATAAAATTCCAATGAAAGGAATTAAATCCTCATCGGTACCCGGATTGGTCAGTGCTGTTATTGAAATGCATGAAAATTTTGGGAAGCTCGATTTAAAAAAATGTATCCAACCGGCTATAGACTTGTGCTCCAATGGAGTTCCGTTAAGTGCAAGTCAATACACAACTCTCTCTGGAGAATCTAAAATGAAAGACTATGATTCTTCAATGAGAATTTGGGGAGACGACAATGACCAATTTAAAAAGACCGGCGATAAAATTACGAATTTAGACCTTGCCACTTCCTTAAACGAGATCGCAAATGAGGGTTCCGATGCATTCTATAGAGGCAAAATTGCTGAAAAAATAATAAAATTTTCAAATCATCACGATGGCCTTCTTTCTTCGGAGGACCTTAATAATTTCCAAGCAGAAATACAAGATCCGATAAGAACTTCATATCGAGGATTTACAGTTTATGAGGCACCTCCTAACTCAAGTGGAATTACTCTTTTGCAACAATTGAATATTATTGAAAACTTTTCTCCATCTGATTTAATCCCTCTAACTGGTTCGGCCATCCATTTAATGGTTGAAGCAAAACGATTATCTTTTTTTGATAGAGAAAAATATTTAGCTGATCCAAAATTTGTAGATGTTCCAGTGAAAAGATTGTTAAGTAAAGAATATGCTGAAAGTTTAGCAAAAAAGATTTCCATTAAAGGTCCTAAAATTCCAGAAGAAGATCTAAAACTTTCTTACAAACCTGATGTTGTGGGAGATACAACCTATTTTGCTGTACTGGATAATGAAGGAAATGCCGTATCTCAACTTCAGAGCATTCAAACAGCTTGGGGGTCAGGGCTTGTGGTTAAAGATACAGGAATATTGATGAATAATAGAATGACTTATTGGCATCTAGATCCGACCCATGTTAACTACTTAGTACCTGGAAAAAGAGTCAGACATACGATGAATCCAGTAATGATTTTTTCTAACGAGAATTTAGATAACAAATTAAAGCTTATTTGTGGAACACCTGGAGCAGATACCCAAGTTCAAACTAATATGCAGGTAATTTCTGCGCTCATTGATCATAAGGCCACTGTTAGTGAAGCGGTTAGTTTGCCTCGTTGGACACATTATCAAAATTTAACTGAGTCTACCGCGCCTCACTCTACTCCAGAGTTTGTATCCATAGAAGATAGAGTTGACGAAAAAGCAATAAGATATATTGAATCACTTGGACACTCCATTAAGAAAACAGATGCTTGGGGCGGTTCTGGTAGCGAAGGCATGATACACGTATCACCAAGTGGCTTAATAAGCGCTGCTGTAGACCCCAGGAGAGATGGGCAGGCTCTAGTTTGGTAAATAATTCTAGGCAATTAATATTATTGCTGACTCTCGTGATTTTTTCCTTTGGCTGTGGCCCAAACCAAGATGAAATAAATAACCAGATAAATGAGGAATTTAATAAGCTGATTTCTGTAATTCCAACACCATTACCTACGGCAACGCCCGTATCAATTCCAACACCATTACCTACGGCAACGCCCGTATCAATTCCAACACCATTACCTACGGCAACGCCCGTATCAATTCCAACACCATT
>Ga0066372_10000051_pt1 | contig 35486 bp, 32 predicted proteins | sample Knorr_S15_td_250_FD_77011 | JGI IMG/M metagenome (GOLD analysis project Ga0066372, IMG submission 77011) | Marine microbial communities from Southern Atlantic Ocean transect - Knorr_S15_td_250_ad_251m_LV_A | ecosystem: Environmental > Aquatic > Marine > Oceanic | place: Southern Atlantic ocean... | reverse complement strand
GCTTGGGTTTCTCCATTTGAAGCGGTCCAGATAAATCCTCCACCGACAGTAATCCCAGATCCATTTTCAGTTATGGTTGGTAATTTATTTATTATTTTTCCATCTGAAGATATCAAATACACATCATCTAATTCTTGATCCATGACATAAAGTCCCTCATTAGTCCATTGGAGACCATTAGGATGTTTACATGGTGAATTGAAAATTTCTATACTTATCATTCAATAACCTCGCATTTCTTTTTACATGAAAGAGTGACTCAATAATGTAATAATAATAATATATAAATAAAATAATAGTTAATTTACTTTGAATTTTTTTTCATTATTTAAAAAACAAGATAGAGTTATGATATTCATTGATGGCTCTAATCTTTACCATGTTCTTATGAGAAATTGTGGTCGATATGATTTGTATTTTTCTAAATTTGCTACAAAATTAGCAAATAAAAGAAAAATAGAGAGAATTTTTTATTACAATGTTCGCCAGGAATTAGAAGGAAAAATAACCATCCCCGAACAGCAGAAGAAATTTTTAGCTACTTTGAATAAAATTCCTAATATAGAAGTTAAATTAGGTATATGGAAAGAACAGAATGGATCGATTGTTGAAAAAGGTGTGGATGTTTTATTAGCAACAGACCTTGTATTAAATGCAGCAAAAGATAAATATGATACAGCAATTATTGTTAGTGGTGATGGAGATTTTTTCCCAGCTATCGAATCTGTTCAAGTTGAAGGGAAAAGAGTTGAAGTAGCTGCATTTCAATCTAATATTTCAAAAGAAACTAATAAAGCTTGTGACAAATTAATTAAATTACATAAATCTTATTTCAATAATTTGTGGATCCCTAAAAGAAATAGAAAAAGATATAAAAATGTTCCAAATAGTGATAAAATTTCTAGTTATAAATCTCAAAAAAAACGTAGAAAAATCTCTATTTAACTAAAATCTAATGTTTAAGCAGTTTAATTTACCTTCTATTCCAAAACAGATTACATTTACTATTGTCCCATTAGCTTTAGTAATTATGGGAGACTCCATTTTATATGTAATTCTTCCTACTAACTTTGAAATTTTTGGGTTTGAAAGATTTCTGAACATAGACCCAGTGTTTTGGATTGGATTTATTTTATCTATTAATAGATTTGTTAGATTTTTCTCAAATATTTTATCATCTAAAATATTAAGTTCTTTAGGACTAAGAAACTCGTTATTTTTATCGGCAACCTTAGGTGGATTATCAACAATTGGCTATGGGGTATTTAAGGGTGTGTTTATTTTCATATTGTTAAGAATTCTTTGGGGAATTTCGTTTTCAATATTACGACTATCTTATCAATTAAAAGTTTTTTCTTTTGACAAAAAAGATTATGGGAAATATCTCGGTTATTGTTTAGGTATGCAGAGAACTGGAAGCTTCATTGCAGTAACTTTAGGAGTTTTTCTTTGTTTATTAGTAGGTTATGAGACAATCTTAATAATAATGGGATTATTGTTTCTTCCAAGTTTCTTATTCATTTATAAAGTAAATAATTTGAACAATGTAACTCATCAATCTTTGAAAGTATCTAACTGGGATTTGTTCTACTCAAAAAATCCACAAGGAAATAGATTTAAGCTAATAACTTTATCTTTCATGAAGTTTACTTCTTCTTTTACATCTAATGGTTTAGCTATAGCTACTATAACTCCCTTTTTAATGAATGTTAATGCTAATAAATTTTCTATTGAATCTGTTATTCTTGTAGCGGGGATTGTAGTAGGATTCAGATGGATTTCTGACATTTTTTTCGGGATTATTTTTGGGACTCTTTCCGATAAATTCGGCAGATTCAATAATATAACTTTAAGTATTCTATTTATGATTTTGTTTATTATTATAGCTATCTTAAAATTAGATTTTTATATAACAGTTTTATGTTTGATATTGATGTTTTTTGTTAGCGTATCTCTTGAAACATCTTTGGATGCATTATTTGGAGAAATTATTGAAGAGAAGAGTAGAAGTATAGAAGTTTCCAAATATTCAACTTGGCAAGATTTAGGAGCTGCTATGGGTCCAATTATTGGATATCTTATAGCATCTTCATTGAATGTGACATTTGGTTATATAGTATCAATAATATTAATTATCATTGCTAGTTATATGTTTTATATTAAGTGTGATTTTAGAAAAAAATCACCAGTCTAAAGATACAAAATTATCAGGTGAATTTAGAATTATTTTTTGTGAAGTTCCATTCCCATCCATCACATATATATCAGCTTTTCCATGGACTTCAGAGGTGAATAAAATTTTTTTATTTTTTTCTGACCATACAATATTATTTTCATCTACCCTGTTATTCGTTAATCTAGTAGTTTTTTTGGTTTTTATATCATAATGATATATCTCGTCATTATTTTCTTTATCGCTGATATACAAAAGTTTATTTCCATTAAATGCCCAATCAAACCCTTTTATATTTCCTGTTCCATTATCAATATCTACAACTTTATTTTTGTCAATAATATACACCTTTAACTTCATTTTATTAGTATCTTTGATAGAAAAAGCAATATATTCACTGTTTGTACTCCATAAAGGATTCATTCCATTATCTATTAGTAATATTTCATCTACTCCTCTTGGATTCGATTTATATATTTTATTTTCCACATTATAAATTATCCACTTACTATCAGGTGACCAAGAACCTAACTTAGCATTCTGGTCATATCTGGTTATTGGCAATATAGAATCATTTACAAGGGAATACAATAAAATGTTGCTTTCATTCTCATTTTTTTCTACCTCAATAGCTATTTCTTTTGAATTAGGCGCCCAAGCAAAATTTAATACATTCTGATTATTTGTGTTAACCATTTTGAAATTTTTTGTATTTGTATCGTATATCCACAATTCATTTTGTTTATTTTTGTCAGAAATAAATGCAATGTTTTGTTTTTTATTACACCATTCTGGAGAAAACCCTTGAGTGTCTTGATCGGTAATGTAAGTAAAATTACCATTTGAAGGTTCTATAAGAATTATTCTTGAAAAATAGTCAATTTTTTGTTCTGCTATTATTGATTTTGAGTTAGTATTTCCACACGAGTAAAATATACCAAATAGAAGAAGAAATATTAAGTATATGAAGATATTAGTTTTATTTTTTTTCATTTATAGTGTTTTTATATCAAATTATCAATTATTATAATAAAAAATAAATTTTGAAGCTTTTGAATAATTTTACTGATATTACGAAATGGAAGAAAGGATAAAATGAAATTTTCTTTTTTTTCAATGCCATTACATTTGCCAAATGAAAATCCATCTTTAGCATTTAAAAGAGATTTGTCTCTTATTAAGCTTGCTGAAGAATTGGAATATGATGGTTTTTTTGTGGGAGAACATCATACTGCTGCTTGGGAAAATATTCCGTCTCCTGAACTGATATTATCAAAAGCTTCGGCTTATACAAAAAAAATTCAATTAGGATCCTCTTTAGTGAGCTTACCTTTTCATCATCCATTTAATGTTGCTGAAAGATATGCTTTTCTTGATCATCTTACCGAAGGTAGACTTGTTTTGGGAGTCGGACCTTGCAGTTTGCCCCCCGATGTGAAACTGTACAATATACCCCCTCAAGACTTAAATCCTATGATGAGAGAATCTACTGAGATAATTAGGTTACTTTTAGAATCAGAAGAACCAGTTAGCTATTCAGGTAGATATTGGAATATAAAAGATATGTTTGTACAGTTAAAATCTTATCAGCATCCAAGATTACCCTTAGCTACAGCGTCAGTCGGATCAGAAAGATCTTTAGAATTTGCTTCAATGTATGATATGCATCTTTGGTCATTAGGAATTGAAAATCTTCCTCCAAATGCCATACATTGGTCTAAACAATGGAAAAAAATGGAAGAAATTTCTGAAAGATTAGGAACAAAACCATCCAAGGATGACTGGCGACTTGTTACCTATGTTCATTTAGCAGAAACAACAAAACAGGCTTGGGATGAAGTGGAAAAGGCTATAGAAAGGGATGTTCACGAATATTTTTATGTAATAAATGGATATGAAGGTTGGATTGCAGATAAAACTCAAGATCCATACTCTTTGACTGCTAAACAAATAGTTAAAGAAAGAAATTGGATAATAGGATCTCCAGAGGATGCAATAAAAAAAATAAATGAACTAAATGAAAAAGCAGATGGTCTAGGTGGTTTAATGTTTACTACACATGAATGGACTGGTCAAAATTCTATAAATAATTCCTTAGAACTTTTTGCTAGATACGTAATGCCAGAATTTAAAGGTCACACAAAATCTATAAAACAAGCTTGGGATTTAACAGTTCAAGATAGAAAGAATAATTTGATTCCAAAGTTAAATAATAAAGAAGAAAGTCCAGATATAAAAAAACACAAATCAAATCTTTATTTGGATAGATGAAGAAGTAATGAGCATTTCGAATTATTTAAATTTATTTGAGCAGATTGACAAAAACGTTGATAGTTTAATAGAACTTCACAGAGCTCTTATAAAAATACAGTCAGTTAATTCAGGCTATATGCCAACAGGAAATGAAACTAAAGTAGCAGAATTCATATCAAAATGGTTAAGTGATTTTGATCTTTCTTCAAACATTTTATCTAGGGTCCCTGAAAGAGGAAATCTAATTTGTGAATATCCATTAAGTACAGGCGAAAGAAAATTGTTGCTGATGTCTCATTCGGATGTTGTACCAGTAGAGAATGAAAAAAAATGGCATATAGATCCTTTTGGAGCTGTAGTTGAAGATGGAAAAATTTGGGGAAGAGGTTCCTCTGATTGTAAAGGATTGCTTGCTTCACAAATGTTTGCAATGATGATTTTGGCTAAAAATAAAATAAGAATGAAGCATGGATTTAGTCTAGTTTGTGGGGCAGATGAAGAACATGGTGGGAGATATGGTTTTGGCTGGCTAGCTGAGAATCATCCTGAAGTACTTAAAGCAAAATTTGCTATAAATGAAGGAGGGGGATCTCCAGTAACTATAGGGAACAATCTATATTATTTACTAGGAACAGGAGAAAAAGGTAGACTAGAAGTAAAAATTAATGTTAAGGGAGAAAGTTCTCATGCCTCAGTTCCATGGTTAGGAGAAAACGCATTGCAAAATTCTAGTAATGCATTAATGAAAATCTTTAACTATAAACCTGACTTAGATTGTTCAACTGATATATTTAATTATTTGAATCTCTTTGGTATAGAAACAAAACCGTCGGTAGAAAATTTAGAATTAATTATTCAAGAAGCTTCTGACAAAAACCCAAGTCTAGGTTCTTTATTAAGAGCTTTATCTCGAATGACAATAACTCCAACTATGATAAAGGGTGGAATAAAGTCAAACTCAGTACCCGAAGAAATTCAAATAATTTTGGATGTCAGAACATTACCCCATCAAAGTGACAAGGATTTAGATAAAAAATTATCAGAACTATTGATTGATATTCCAAATATATCCTATGAAATAGACTATATGGCTAAACCAAATTCATCCCCTTTTGAAACAGAATTAACTGAAGCAATAAAAAAATCACAAGCTTTAAGTGCATCAAGAGATGACATTCAATGGATTCCATCTGTGTCAAATGGTTTTACAGATTCACGATTTACTCGAGAATTAGATGTAATTACTTATGGCTTTAGAGGAGGACATCCAGATGATAATCCAAATAGTGAAAATGTTCATGGAACCGATGAAAACTATGGAATAAAATCATTGATAAGTTCTACTAAAACGATGTTAGGTGTTGTATTAGAACTATGTGATCCAAATTAATAAAGGTGCTTTGATTAATGAATCCCCCACGGACACTTCAAAATTATCTTTTTATAAATTAATTACTTTTGGAACCATAGACCTTGTAACAAAAACTTTTTGTTTATTCATGTTTATGCTACATAATATAAAATATATATGTTTAAACAGGAGTCAAAATGGCATATACAAAAATAAAAAATTGGCTTGAAGATGAAATAAGTAATATACATAAAAGTGGATTATACAAAAAAGAAAATATTATTACTTCCTCTCAATCCACGAATGTAGATACTACTGATGGAGAAAAAATAAACTTCTGCGCTAATAATTACCTTGGTTTAGCAGACAACAAAGAAATAATTAATACAGTTAAAAATGGCATTGATAATTATGGTTTTGGAATGGCATCAGTAAGGTTTATATGTGGTACCCAAGATATACATAAAAATTTAGAAGATCAAATATCTAATTTTTTAGGTACAGAAGATACAATATTATACAATTCTTGTTTTGATGCTAATACTGGTTTATTTGAAACTATTTTAAATAAAGAAGATGCAGTAATAAGTGATCAGCTAAATCATGCAAGCATTATTGATGGCATAAGACTATGTAAAGCAGATAGAAAAAGATATAAACATAATGATATGAAAGACCTTGAAGACCAACTATCTCAATCAATGGATAAAAGATTTAGATTAATTGCTACTGATGGAGTTTTTAGCATGCAAGGCGATTTAGCTCCATTAAATGATATATGTGATTTAGCGGAAAAATATGATTCAATGGTAATGGTTGATGACTCACATGCAACTGGGTTCTTGGGTCCAAATGGAGCTGGAACTGCAGATCAATTGAATGTAAGAGATAGAGTAGATATTACAACAAGTACATTAGGAAAAGCTTTAGGCGGTGCTTCAGGAGGCTTTACAAGTGGTAAAAAAGAAATTGTCGAATATCTTAGACAAAAATCTAGACCTTATTTATTTTCTAATACTTTAGCTTCTCCAATTGTAATCGGAGCTAGTAAATCATTAGAAATGGTTGCAACCCAACCTGAAAGAAGAAAAAATTTAATGGAAAATACATCTTATTTTAGAAACAAGATGTCGGCTTTAGGTTTTGAAATTTTACCAGGCATTCATCCAATTGTGCCAATTATGTTAAGAGATGAGATAAAAACTGTTAAATTAGCTGAGCTAGTAAATAATCAAGGAATTTTAGTAGTAGGATTTAGTTATCCAGTTGTACCTTTAGGTGAAGCAAGAATTAGAGTTCAACTTTCAGCTATACATACTAAGGATCAACTTGATAAAGCAATAACAATATTCGAAAAATCAGCTAAAGAATTATCAATAATTTAATAAAGGAAATCATATATGAGCAATGAATCTAAAAGAGTAGCAATAATAACTGGAGCAGGGCAGGGAATGGGTAAAGCTGTAGCACTAAATTTAGCGTCAGAATCATATAATATTGTAATTAATGACCTTAATGAAAATTCTGGTTTAGAAACAGCTAATCAAATCAATTCCTCATATGATTCTAAAGCTATATTTGTTAAAGGTAATGTAATTTCTAAAAATGATATAGAAAATACCGTAAATTCAACTTTGGATGAATTCGGTAGAATCGATATATTAGTTAATAATGCTGGTGTACTTAGACCAACCAAAGTAATTGATATAGAAGAAGACGAATGGGATTTTGTAGTAAATATCAACTTAAAAGGTACTTACATGTTTTCAAGAGGCGTACTACCCACTATGCAAAAGAATGGGTGGGGAAGAATAGTAAATTTTTCATCTACAGCTGGTAAAAATATCAGCACTGTTGGTGGAGCTCATTACACTTCAGCTAAAGCAGGAATACTAGGATTTACGAGACATTTAGCTAAAGAGGTTGCTGAATATGGAATTACAGTTAATTCTGTTTGTCCTGGTTTAATTGATACCGAAATGGTTCAATCTACAATATCAAATGAACTTACTCAAGAATATGCTAATAGCTTTCCAATAAAGCGTCTTGGTAAACCTAGTGAAGTAGCTGATTTAGTAAATTTTTTAGTTTCAGATAAAGCTTCTTATATAACTGGTGCATCTTTAGATATAAACGGTGGCGATTTAATGATATAGGTTATTAGGGTAACTTTTTAGTTTGAATTACAATTTAAATGTTTCTTAATTGTTTAGAACGTACAATGGCAATTATGAAAACTGGATAACTTGATATAGCACTAATAATTATTGCAGTTTTAGCATTAGATAGATCAGAAATTATACCGCCAACTAACCATCCAATAAACCATAGTGAACTTACAAGTGTAAATAGTCCCATAATCTTATTTCTATCATATTTTTCTGTTTGTTCCTGAAAAATAAGAGTAGCTGATACCATCCAGTATGCTGCACTTAATCCCATGAAGAAAAGACAGAATAGTGAAAAAACAAAATTATTTGAAAATGCAAACATTACTTGACCTATATCCCAGCCAATACTTGATAAAATCCAAATCGAGAATCTACTTTTATGTACTCCAGTAAAGATTGAAAATAAAGAACCAAAAAATAAGCCTGCACCAACAGCACCATTCATTACTCCAAATCCACTTGCACCTATTTCTAGTAGATTTGCATATTTAGGTAAAACCACAAATAACGTGGATCCAAATATAGATTGTACAGTAGCAATAATTACTGCCCAAATAATAACAGGTTTATTTTTAAAAATTGATAAATACGAAATATACTTATTTAGATCTTTTTTTCTTTTTTCTTGAAGATCTAACGGATGAAATGCAACTAAAAAAACACTGAAAACTATAAAAACACATGCAAAAATTATAACGGAACTAATACTTATATAAGAAAGTAAATATCCAACAATAATAGGATTAATCATTTCACCAAAAAAAATAATTAAGTAATAATAAGAATTGATTTTAGCAAGTTTTTCTTTTTTATTTGTATTGACCAAAATCGTAGAAAATGCAGTAGTTGCTATTCCTGGAATTATGCCAAACATTATACTTAGAAACATCAAAATATAAATATCATCATAATCAACAAATAAAAGCAATAACAAAAGAATAAAAACAGATATATAAGAAATAAATAAAATTTTATTGATGTTATATTTTTCAGATATATAGGATCCAAAGAATGTCGATATAAAAATGGGACTAGAACCCACTCCTACTACGATACCTACCCATAAATCTTTTTGAGTTATTTCGTATGCTAACCACGTAAATAATATAACTCTTATATGGAAAGAGAATTGAAAAAACGATTTGGAAAAAATCAAAGCGTTTAGATTTTTATTTGATAATAAATCTTTCATAAAATTGGACCCCAGTGAACTATTAGTGAATTGTTAACTAGTAATAGCTCCTTTTGAAGCAGGTTGAACCAATTTAATATATTTTCCTAAAGTACCTTTATTGTATTGAGATTTTCTTGGTTTCCAAGAAGAAAGTCTCCTGTTGATTTCATCGTCATCTATTAATATATTTAACTGAAATTTGTCCAAATTTATTTCAATTGAATCCCCATCATTCACTATAGCTATAGGGCCTCCTACAGCTGCCTCGGGACCAACGTGACCTATGACCGCACCGTGTGATCCACCTGAAAATCTACCATCTGTAATTAAGTAAACACTTTCGCCCAAACCCTGGCCAACTAAAGCTCCAGTTATAGATAACATTTCTCTCATCCCTGGGCCACCTTTTGGACCCTCGTAACGAATTATTAATACATCTCCATTTTTAATTGTTCTTTTTTTAATAGATTCCATTGCCTCTTCTTCTTGGTTGAAAACTTTGGCGGGACCAATAAATTTTTTACCAAATTGATGACCCGCAACTTTTAACACACAACCATCTGGAGCCAAATTCCCAAACAAAGTCACTAAACCCCCTGTACTAGAAATAGGAGAACTTACATTTTTTACTATCTCATTTTCAGAATCGTTTGTATTAATATTTTTTAGGTTTTCTTTAATTGTTTTGCCTGTTATAGTAAGTTCGTCTCCATGTAATAAACCTGCATCAAGTAATCTTTTCATTACAAGTTGTACCCCTCCAACTTTATCTAGATCAAACATTAAATATTTTCCTCCAGGTTTCATATCTGCTAACAAAGGAGTTTTCATAGAAATATCATGAATATCCTTTAGTGAAAGCGTTACTCCCATTTCACTAGCTATGGCTGGAAGATGAAGTGCAGTATTTGTCGATCCACCCATTGCAACAACAAGGGTGACTGCATTTTCAAAAGCCTTTCTCGTTAATATGTCTGAGGGTCTAATATTTTCTCTTACCAAATTCATAACAGCCATTCCTGCTTCTCTAGATGAAGTAATTTTTCTTTGATCAACATTTGCTTCAGAAGCTGATCCAGGAATACTTATTCCCAATGCCTCACCGATACTAGACATTGTGTTTGCAGTAAACATTCCACCACAAGCTCCAGGCCCTGGACATGCATGTGTTTCTATGTCATGTAATTGTTGGTCGTTAATTTCTCCTGATTGCCTTTTACCAACAGCCTCAAAAACACTAACAATTTGCAAATCTTCACCATTTAAATTTCCAGGTAATATTGATCCTCCATAAACAAATACACTTGGGATATTTAATCTAGCCATGGCCATCATTGCACCCGGCAGAGATTTATCGCATCCAGCGATGGCTACCAATCCATCGTACCTTTCAGCAAAACAAACTGTTTCTATTGAATCTGCAATTATTTCTCTAGATACTAGAGATCCTTTCATTCCTTCTGTTCCCATTGATATTGCATCTGAAACAGTGATTGTACCAAATTCAAATGGAGTTCCTTTAGAATGATTTACGCCTTTTTTAACCGCGTCTACTAATGGCTTGATTCCTGAATTACAAGGAGTTACTTCATTGTGTGTTGAAGCGACGCCAATGAAAGGAGCATTTATATCATCATCATTTAATCCCATTGCTCTCATCATAGATCTATGAGGAGCTCTTATGACCCCTTCTGTAGTTTCCCAACTCCTCCATTTTCCTATTTGTCTTTTTGCTTTAGATTTTTTATTCATCTTTTCCTCAAAAAAAATTATGATTTAAACTTGTCAATGTAGTATTATCCTTACACCCAGTATATAACTCTATACAAAGCATATATATTTATTTTTTTGATCTTTCCTTAATTTTTTATTAAATACTATCTATTTAATTTTAAAATAAGATAATCTAAAATAATATTTATCTATAATTTAAAATAGTTCTATCTCAGTAGTAATTTAATAAAAGGGTAATTTATTTAATTTTCAAATGATGGAGTACTTATGAAAACTAAAAACAAAGAAAAACAATTTAGACTTCCTAAAAATATTGTTCCAAAAAGATATGAAATAAAATTATCACCAGATCTAGAACATAAAATTTTTTTTGGAGAGGTTCTAATAGAAATAAATGTTTTGGAAAAAACTAATTTAATATCTTTAAATGCGATTGAATTAGATATTAATAACTGTGAACTTAACATAAATCAAAAAAACAATATTGTCAGTGAATGGAAATTGGATAAAGATGTTGAAATTCTTAGAATTAATTTAAAAGAATACATTGAAATTGGGTCTTACAAAATATTCATTCAATATAAAGGGATATTAAATGAAAAATTAAGAGGATTCTATCATTCAAGTTTTAAGGATACAAAAGGAAAATCACAATCTATAGCCACAACCCAAATGGAATCTACTGATGCTAGACGTTCTTTTCCGTGTTTTGATGAACCCAATTACAAGGCTATATTTTCTATCACATTAGATGTTAAAAAAGATTTATATGTTGTTTCAAATTCAGAAATAAAAAAAATTATCGATTTAGATCAAGATAAAAAAAGAGTAGAATTTGTTGATACAATTCCTATGTCTACATATTTGGTTGCTTTTATAGTAGGACCTTTCAAAGCCTCAAGAACAGTTGATGTATCTGGCGTGCCGTTAAGAATAATTTACCCTGAAGGAAAAGATGATTTGTGTGATTATGCACTTGAAGTTGGTGAATTCGCGCTACAATATTTTTCGGATTATTACAAGATACCTTATCCTGGAGATAAATTAGATATGATAGCGATCCCAGATTTTGCTTTCGGTGCCATGGAAAATCTAGGATGTATAACTTATAGAGAAGCATTACTTTTAGTTGACAAAAATAAAGCAACATCAAATGAATTAATGAGAATTGCTGATGTAATATGCCATGAGATTGCTCATATGTGGTTTGGTGATTTAGTAACAATGAAATGGTGGAATGGTATTTGGTTGAATGAAGCATTTGCCACATTTATGGCAACAAAAGCTGTTGCAGAATATAATTTTGAATGGAATAGATGGGCTCAGTTTTCTCTTGAAAAATCTATGGCAATGGATATTGATTCTTTATTAAATACTCGGGCAATTGAATATCCAGTAATTACTCCATCCGATGCTGATGGTATGTTTGATCTTATTACCTATGAAAAAGGGGGTTCTATATTGCGTATGCTTGAGCAATTTTTGGGTGAACAAACTTTTAGAGATGGAGTTTCTTTATACTTGACCGAACATTCTTATTCAAACACTGAAACGGATGACCTTTGGAAATCTTTGGAAATTATTTCAAAACAACCAGTTAAAGAATTTATGGATTCTTGGGTTTTTCAACCTGGACACCCTATCATCAATGTTTCGGTAGAAAACAAGAATATTGTTCTGAATCAAAGTTCCTTCAAATATATTGATTCAAATAATAAAAGCCAAAAAAACATATGGGGTATCCCATTAGTTGTAAAAATTTTCAACAATGATAAAGAAACTACCAAAAAAATATTATTTGATCAAAAAGAACTATGTTTAGATCTTCAAATGAATGAAGCTACTATTATATTTAACGCAAATGCATATGGTTTTTATAGAGTTGATCCAAGAATATCTATAAATGATTTTCTAGATTTAAATAAATTAAATTCACAAGAGAAATATACACTTATTGATGATCTATGGTCTTTAAATGTAAATGGATCGATATTGTCTGATGAATTTATAGATTTTATTAATAGGTTTAAAAAAGAAACAGATCCAGATATCTTATCATTATTATTTTCTTGTTTGTCGAGTTTACACAGAATTTATTTTTATTCAAGAAACAAAAAACTAGAAAAAACTATAGAATCTATCTTTAATAATTCTTATGATCTGCTTGAATCAAAAAAGAAAAAATCAATTAGAGACATACAAGCAATATCTGTCTGTTTCAGAGCACTTGGAATGTTGATAAACGATAAAAAAATTATTGAAAAAAGTTTGTTGATTACTGAGTCTTATATGAAAAATAGTACTTCTGATTATGAACCAGATATAATTTCTAGTGCAATATCAATAAGTGCATATCATGGTAATAAAAATTTATTTGATAAATTTGTTCATCAAATGAAAAATTTATCAACCCCACAAGATGAATTGAGATATCAGAGATCACTAACTTTATTTCAAGGAGAAAAAGAAATAAATTCATTATTTGATTTGATCGATTCAGATATTATAAGGTCTCAAGATGCACCTTATTTATTAGCATCTGCTTTAACAAACGTAAATAATGGTTGGGTTGCTTGGAAATATATCAAATCAAACTGGGAAAATCTAAAAAATAAATTTCCAGAAAACTCATTGGTACGTATGTTGTCAGGAATTAGATCTTTGAACAGAGATGAGTATTTTAAAGAAATCAAAGCATTTTTTGCGAATGATGAAAAATTATCTCAAGGACAACTACAATTAAAGCAGCATTTAGAAAAACTAGAGATTAATGTAAATATGAGATCTAGAGAATTAAATCGTGGTTAACTTTCCTCTAGGTCCTTCAAAAAATCCTCTATTTCAGGAGAAAGATCTAAATCTTGTTTTGATATATTTTGCTCATTTTCAAACTTTTTTATTATATCTAAAATCGAATTATTGTTTGAAAGATCTTTATTAAGTTTTTTATATTGATTTATCCCTTTTTGTTTCTCTGGGAAATTAGTAGGAAAATCATAGATTCTTGACAAAAATTCTAATAATCTGCTTGTTGCCATATAATCATCGTTCAATTTTATGTACAAAGGAATGTGAACCATTAGGCTTAGTAATTCTATAGAAATTGTATTATTTAGCAAGTTCCCTAATTGATTTGTTATGCTTGTAGGCCCTTCATATTTTGAGTTAAATTTTAATATTTCATTCAAAGGTTTTGGTGGTATCCATCCTTTATAAGTTCCTGTAACAGGTAGTGGACGTGTGTGAGGTACTGAGTCAAACATTCCTCCAACAGAGACAAATCTTTTTCCATCAAGTTTTTGTATTAAATCTATCATTGCATCATTATAATCTTCACTGTTATTATGTGGTTCTAGCATATATATAAGAAACATATTGATTTCACTTTTTCCCTGTGGATTTTTTTTGCCAAAAATTTTGGTATTTGGAATTCTAATGATTCTTTCACCGTTTTCATATAATATTTCCGGTCTATATCTTGTCATATCATAATATTTACTTGGTCTACTCAACTCACCGATTTCTTCTAATTCAAAAATATCCACCAGGCGACTTATTACATTATGTCCAACATTTCCAACATTTATCCAAGGTCTCAAAATGGAAATAAAATGACTATTACTATATGATCCTATAGGTATATCTAGTTTGAATTCATTTATGTTCATTATTTTATTTGTTCTATTTTCTTTGTAATTATAATAAATTATTTATTAATGTCACATTGTATTTTTTTTTTATACAATTTATGATCTCTATAAGTGTTAAATTAAAACACAGAAAAACTAGTTATGAAAGGAGGTTATTTAATTGGATACTAATTATAAGCGAGGTGCTTTGATCTGAAGGCGCCAAAATAGGTTTAAGTACCTCCACTAAGGGTGAAATTATCCGATAGAGATTTTTCTCTATCCGATAATTTCACCCTTAGTTTATATATATGATTATTAAACATTTCACATCTACAGTTTTTGTAGTTTTTAAAAATAAAATCTTTTTACATTGGCATGCTAAAGTTAAAGAATGGCTTCCACCAGGTGGACACATAGAACTAAATGAAGATCCGATAGAAACAGCAATTAGAGAAACCATAGAAGAATTAGGGATTGAAATTCAAATAGTTAATCGAAAAGATAATTTATTTAAATTTCATGATGTTGATTCAATACCTACCCCTGAAACAATCTTAGTGGAAGAAGTTGTTGATCAAACTAAAGGGAAACATTTACATATCGACATGATTTATTATGGCAAACCAATTAAAGATAATATTCAGATCAAAGAAGGTTGGATACTCGTTGATAAAAAATCTTTACTTGCAAAAAAAGAATTTTTAACGCCAGAAAATAATTTTCAAGCTCCTCCGCAAGATGTTATCCTTCTCGGATTAGATGCAATTACGAAATTAGGAATTAATGTTTCTTGATTTCTATGCCAGCTAATTTCTCTACGTATTTTGCTATGGCTGAGTGGTCACTTTTTCCTTCTCCTTGTATCACTAGAGCTGTTAATACCTGTTGAAGATTTGCAGTAACTTGAAGTGGTACGTCCAAGTCTCTTGCTGCTTCCATTGCATTATTGATATCTTTATAATGTAATTCTATTCTAAATCCTGGATTAAAATTTCTATCAACCATCATTGGAGCTTTGGCATTTATAACATTAGAACCAGCCAAGCCACCTTGAATTGCTTTATATACTGTTTCAGGATTAACACCAGCTTTTGCTGCTAAGGTCAACGCTTCAGCTAGTGCATGAATATTTGCACCCACACAAATTTGGTTAGCAAGTTTTGTTATTTGGCCAGCTCCATGTTTTCCACATAAAATTGATGTTTTTCCCAAAACATTAAATAAAGGTTTTGCTTGTTCAAAATCATCTGCAGAGCCACCCACCATTATTGCAAGATCTCCAGAAATTGCAAAAGGTTCACCTCCTGAAACAGGAGCATCCAAAAAGCTCACTCCTTTTTCATTGCATTTCTTTCCTATTCTTTCTGAAACTCCTGGAGCTATTGAACTCATATCTATAACAAGATGTCCTTTTGAAGCTCCTTCCAAAACACCTCCATCTCCACAAATAGCTGACTCAGCTTGAGGTCCATCTTGCACCATAGTAATGGTTATACTAGCGTTAGAGGATGCTTCAGAGCCTGTTTTGCATCCTTTCGCACCTTCTTTTTCTAATTCCTTAACTGGGTCTGGGAATAGATCATAAACAGATAATTCATATCCCGCTTTTAACAAATTTTTTGCCATTGGTTTCCCCATAATTCCTAAACCAACAAATGCTATTTTTTCTGCCATAATTTACTCCTTTTTTTTTTATCATATTACAGGAAAATCAGTTAATTTCTAATCTTTCCAAAACCTTTCTTCTAGAAAAGTGAAATCACTATCTTTTAATTTTTCTTTTACGTCTTCAATCATGCCAGGATGACCACATGCATAAACAATCGTTTCATTGGGTTTTACTTTCCAAGATATAATCCTGTCTTCGAGAACATTGTTAACTCTTCCTTTTAATCCTTGCCAATTTTTATTTCTATCTTCCAAAGGTCTACTTATCGATGCTTCAAAGGTAACATTTTTATTATTCTCTGCTAACTTTTGCAATTCATTTTCGTAACCAAATTCATCTAAATAAGAGGCACCTTCTAAAACATAAAAATTATAATTTGAGAAATTAGTATCTTTTAAATATTTTCTTAACATACTTACGTAAGGAGCAATTCCTGTTACAGTTCCAACCATAACATGGTTTTTATAATCTGGTTTCAATACGAATATACCCTTGGCTCTTGGTCTCATAGTTACCGTATCTCCGAGCTTTAAATCATTTAATAATGGTGTTAGATTTCCATCAGGAGGAGGAACAAGTTCTATAAAAAGTTCTATTAAATCTTCTTCTGGAGATGAAGCTATTGAATAAGCTCTTTCTATTCCTCCCGAACCAATTGTACAATATTGCCCTGGATTAAAATTAAATTTTTCTTCTGGCTGAAGCCATGTTTTCCATAAATCTTCAGTAAGTTGTTCTCTTTTCACAATCTTTGCCCACATGAACTTGCCCTTAACAACTTTTACAGCCTCAAAATTCATTATTTCTACTCCTCTTGTTTTATATAGTTATATATTCACTATCTGATATTAAAAGAATATTGTTAATTTGCACAATAGTTATTATATTATAAATATTTAAAATGATTTTTAGAACAAGTAGATAAAAAAACAATAATAATTCCTTTTTATATAACGCAAATTATCTTAGACAGAAATCAAATCTTTTTCTTGAATATTTCAAATTTATTGATATCATTGAGTTTAGTAAATACTTTAAGTGGGTTCAGAGAAACCCTCAAGGATTTTAAATGTCTTACACGGGTAACAGATTATATAAAACCCTTCTAGATGAAGAAGGAATTCGAAGAGCTATTTCCCGTATCTCACATGAAATCATTGAATCTAATAAAGGTGTGAGTGATCTCGTTATTATTGGTATCCATACTAGAGGGGTTTTTATTGCAAAAAGAATAACCGATATCATCAATAAATTTGAACGTTCGAATATAACTGCTAATTCAATAGATCCTAAAAATTATAGAGATGATATTGAATTAGATATTAAACCAGAAAATGAAAATCCTCATATTGTGATTCAAAATAAAAATGTGGTTTTGATTGATGATGTTTTGTATACAGGAAGGACTATTAGAGCGTCTATGGAAGCGCTTTTTAGTACAGGAAGACCAAAAAATATAAAACTTGCAACTTTGGTTGACAGAGGACATAGAGAATTACCAATTAGACCAGATTTTATTGGAAAAAATATACCCACTTCTAGTAAAGAACACGTAAGAGTTTTTATGAAAGAATTTGATGGCAAGGATGCAATAGAGCTATATAAAAGGATTGATTTTAATTAAATGAATTATTTAGGGAAACATATTATAGATATAGATCATATAGATAAAGATTACATAGAAAATATTTTTTCTATAACTCAGAGTTTAAAGACTCAAAATGAGGTGAATAAAACCTTTAATAATAAAAATATTTGTACTCTTTTTTTCGAAGATTCAACAAGAACAAGGTTGAGTTTTGAGAAAGCTTCTAATAATTTGAAAGCCAATTTTCATAATCTAGATCTATCAACTTCCAGTGTTAATAAAGGAGAATCCTTTTTTAATACGATTAAGACAGTCGAAAGCATTGGAATGGATATTTATATAATACGACATGGATCATCAGGGGCTGCTATATTTGCAGCAAAAAATTTAAAAGGAACAGTAATTAATGCTGGTGATGGATCTCATGCTCATCCTACACAAGCTTTATCTGATCTTTTTACTATAAAAGAGCAAAAAAAAGACTTTACTAAATTAGAAATTTCTATAGTTGGAGATTTTTTATTTAGTAGAGTTGCAAGATCAAATATTTTAGCTTTTTTGAAGATGGGTTCAAAAGTTAATATCCTTGGTCCTCCTGAATTAACTTCTCCACAAATTTCAGATGCATATGCTCAATATAACTCTTTATATCCAGGCAGTTTAAAATTTTACAGCGAGTTGAAACAGCCTTTAATTAATTCAGATATTATCATGGCTTTACGTATTCAAAAAGAAAGATTTAACAAGGAAACAAAAGTAGATTTGGAAAATTATAAATCTAAATGGAAGATAGATAAAGAATTATTGGATCAATGTAAAAAAAACATATTGATAATGCACCCTGGACCAATGAATGAAGAATTAGAAATTTCTCATAATGTAGCCCACTCAGACTTTTCATTGATCAATAAGCAGGTAGAGAATGGTGTTTATGTTAGACAATCCATTATACAAAACATTTTTGAGGGAGAAGATTGATTTGAAAGAAACATTAATAAAAAATGCCAAACTGGTCGACCCTTCAGAAAATTTGAATGATATTTATGATATTTTGATCAAAAATCAGAAAATAGAAATCATTTCAAAAAAAATTAATAAAAATAGTATTTCTAATGTTATCGATGCAAAAGGTAATACAATAACTCCAGGATTTATTGATCTTCATGTTCATTATCGTGAACCAGGAGAAACATATAAAGAAAATATTCGAACTGGTTCTATCGCTTCTGCAAAAGGAGGATTTACTACTGTTTTAATGATGCCAAATACTAATCCAACTATGGATAATTTGGATAAGTTAAAACACCAAAATCAGATTGTCAAGGCTAATTCTATAATAAGAACTTTGCAAACTGCATCAGTTACACATGAAAGAAAAGGATCTAATTTAGTAGATATTGAAACACTTTCAAAATTTGGTGTGTTGGCTTTTTCAAATGATGGAGATGCAATTGAGAAAAAAAGCACCTTAGAAAAAGCTCTAATTCTTACCACAAAAAATAATAGACCAATACTTGAGCACTGTGAAGATCCAAACTTGATAGATCAAGGAACAGTTAATGATGGATCCACAGCTATAAGATTAGGACTTCTGTCCAGATCAAAACAATCAGAGATAAATATTCTAAAAAGAGATATTTCAATAGCAAAAAAAATAAATAATGGTTGGTTATATTTTCAACATATTACATGTAAGAAAAGTTTAGATCTTATAAAAGAAGCAAAATCAAGAGGTTTAAGAATTAATGCTGAAGTTACTCCAAATCATTTGTTTATGAATGAAAATTGGATTTATGGCAAAAAAGGCCAAAAAGTGGAATTTTTAGATTTTGATTCTTATGATACGAATACAAGAGTTAATCCTCCACTACGAGATGAGAGCGATAGACTCGCATTGATAGAAGCAGTCAATAATGGGACCATAGATATCATTGCTACAGATCATGCACCACATTCTAAAGGGGATAAATTGAATCTCTTTGACTCTGTTCCAGCAGGAATAAATTCAGCTGAAACTGCTGTTCCAATTTTGGTAACTTTATCAAAAAATGATAAATTGAATTTCAATTCCATTGTGGAAAAAATGGCTAATAATCCAGGCCAAATTATTAACCATATTTCTGGTCTTAAAATTGGAAAAATTAAAGAAGGGTATGAGGCGGATTTGACTATTATTGACACAGATGCTGAACAACTTATTGATGAAAATTTTTTTCTATCAAAGAGCACAAATTCTCCTATTACAGGAATGATCTTAAAAGGCAAAGTATTAAAAACAATCTACCGTGGAGAAGTTGTTTACGAAAGTTAAAGTATGAATAATAAAATTAAGAATTTAATATTAGAAGATGGTTCTATCTTTTCTGGTTATACATTTGGATTTAATAGTGAAAAAGAAATTGTTGGAGAAGTGGTTTTTAATACATCTATGACAGGATATCAAGAAATGTTAACAGATCCTTCTTATCGAGGACAAATTTTGGTTCCAACATATCCAATGATTGGTAATTATGGTATTAGTAATTCAGATATAGAATCCTCAGAAATTCAGGTTAAAGGATTTGTGGTCAGACAATATAGTGATAGACCTTCACATAATAATTCAGTTATGAATATTTCCGAATATTTGTATCACAACAAAATAGTAGGAATCTTTGGAGTAGATACTAGAGCGATTGTTAGAAAAATCCGAAAAACAGGTGTAATGACAGGAATAATAACTTCTACCTCAGAGATAAAAAAAGTTTTAACAAATATAAAAAACAAATTCTCGTATGATGAACAAAATTTAGTTGCAGAAGTTTCTACTACAAATGCATATGAAGAAATAAAACAAAAATCATATAAAAAAATTGCTATAATTGACTTTGGAGTTAAGCATAATATATTAAGATTATTGCAAAAGAGATCTTGTAATCTCATAGTGTTCCCATATGATTCGAGTTCTAAAGACATTCTATCTTCAAGTCCAGATGGAATTGTTTTGTCTCCAGGCCCCGGAGATCCGAACAATTTACAAAATGTTTTAAAAGATATAAAAGAAATTATTAATTCAGGTATTCCAATATTGGGAATATGTTTGGGGCATCAATTAATTGCAAAAGCTTTAGGAGCTAAGACTTTTAAATTACCATTTGGGCACAGAGGAGGAAATCAACCAGTAAAAGACTTAAAAAATAATAGAGTTTATGTAACTGCGCAGAATCATGGATATGCTGTAGAAAAAGATAATTTTCCCGAAGAATTAGAAATCACCCATATCAATTTAAATGATGATACTGTTTCTGGACTAAAACATAAAACTAAACCAATATTTTCTATCCAATATCATTCAGAAGCTTCTCCAGGACCAAAAGATTCTGAATACATATTTGATGAGTTTATAAAACTTATAGAAAATAACCAAGGATCAAATAATGATAAGTAAATCTGTTTTAGTTATAGGTTCAGGCCCGATAATCATAGGTCAGGCTGCAGAATTTGATTATGCAGGTGCGCAGGCATGTAAATCTTTAAGAGAAGAAGGTTATAAGGTAATTTTACTAAATTCTAATCCTGCAACAATTATGACAGATACAGATATAGCAGATCGTGTATATATCGAACCACTTACGATAGAAATTGTTGAAGATATTTTAATAAAAGAGAACCCCTTTGGCATTCTTGGAACCTTAGGAGGTCAAACAGGTTTAAATTTAACAGCAGAATTACATAATAGAGGAATACTTGATAAATATAATGTAAAAATATTGGGAACATCAATGGAATCAATTGAAATTGCAGAAGATAGAGACAAGTTCAGATCATTTCTACTTGATATTAATCAACCAGCACCTCCATCTCAAGCAGTAAACAATTATATAGATGCATTAAATGCAGCTGAAGAAATTGGGTATCCTGTTGTAGTAAGACCAGCGTATACATTAGGTGGAACTGGAGGTGGAATAGCTAATAATAAATCAGAATTAAAAGATATTGTCAACTCAGGAATTACTTTATCAAGAGTTGGACAAGTTTTGATAGAAAAATCATTGTTTGGTTGGAAGGAAATTGAGTACGAAGTTATGAGAGATAATAATGGTAATGTTATAACTATTTGTAATATGGAAAATATTGACCCCATGGGTGTTCATACTGGAGATTCGATCGTAGTGGCTCCTTCTCAAACATTAAATGATAAAGAATATCAAATGTTACGAACGGCTAGTTTAGATATAATAACTAATTTGAAAATCAAGGGTGCTTGTAATGTTCAATTAGCTTTGAAACCCTCCATGATAGTCAAAGAATCCATTGGAAATGATTTTTCAGAAGATCCCGAATATTACGTGATAGAAGTTAATCCAAGAGTTTCGAGATCATCCGCTCTCGCTTCAAAAGCAACCGGTTATCCAATAGCTAGAATAGCGTCCAAAATTGCAATTGGAAAAAACTTAGATGAAATAACTAATCCAGTAACAGGAAGAACATTTTCTGTTTTTGAACCTTCTTTAGATTATTGTGTTGTGAAAATCCCTAGATGGCCTTTTGATAAATTTCCTAATGGGAATAGAACTTTGGGTACTCAAATGAAAGCGACAGGTGAAGTTATGGGAATTGAAAGATCATTTGAAGCTGCACTTTTGAAATCCATAAGATCTTTAGAAAATAATAAACCTGATCTAATGTGTAAATCAGAAATATTGGACAATAATGATCCTACTGATGATAGATTATGGATTATAGCTGAACATTTACGTAAAGGATCAGATGCTGTAACAGAAACTAAAAGAACTTATATTGATTATTGGTTTACCAATGCATTAGAAAAGATAATTGACATGGAGAATGAGATCAATAAAAAGAAATTAGACTTTGATTTATTACGTAGAGCAAAAACTATGGGTTTCTCTGATGCATACATAGCCAAAATAAAACATTTATCAGAATCAAATGTAAGGACTATACGAAAAAAATTAAATATACTTCCAACATTTAAAATGGTTGATACTTGTGCAGCAGAATTTGAAGCAGTCACTACTTATTTTTATAGTACATATGACGAAGAAAATGAAGCCATTCCTTTAAGTGGTGAAAAAGCTCTTGTTTTGGGTTCTGGGCCAATACGTATCGGGCAAGGAATCGAGTTTGATTACTGTTCAGTGCATGCATCAATGTCCTTAAAAGAAAATGGTGTAAAATCTATTCTAATAAACTCTAATCCAGAAACAGTTTCAACTGATTTTGATACTTCTTCAAGACTTTATTTTGAACCATTAGATTCTGAAAGCATTTTAGATATTTTAGAGAATGAATCTGCTGATTCAAATTTGATATCTACAATGGTACAATTTGGTGGACAAACAGCTATTAATATGTCTCAAGAATTAGGTAAAAATAAAGCTCCCATACTTGGATCAAATGCTGAAGTTATAAATTTAGCTTCAGATCGTGCAGAGTTTGAAGCTATTGCTAAAAAATCTCTAGTGATGCAGCCAGCTGGTGGGTCAGTAACTAAACTAAGTGATGCAAAAAAAATAGCCGAAAAAGTTGGATATCCTGTAATTCTGAGACCTTCTTATGTGTTGGGTGGTAGGGCTATGGAAATAATTTATTCTGAGAGAGATTTATCTAGTTATTTTAATAGAGCTCAAAATTTTGTTAGAGGACAATCTATTTTAGTAGATCAATATATTAACGGTATTGAAATAGAAGTTGATGCTTTATGTGATACTGAAGAAATATTAATACCAGGTATTATGCAACATGTAGAACGAGCGGGTATCCATTCAGGAGACTCAATAGCAATTTATCCAGCATTTGATTTGACGCAGGAAGAAAAAAATGCAATAGTTGATGCTACGAAAAGTTTAGGGAAAACATTAGGTATAAAAGGATTAATGAATATTCAATTTATTGTCAAAAGGGATGATAAATCTAAATTCACACTTTTTGTTATTGAAGTCAATCCAAGATCTAGTCGTACTATTCCATTTATTTCTAAAGTGACCGGCGTCCCAATGGTTAAATTAGCAACCAAGATCATGCTGAATGAAAAATTATCTAATTTATCTTATGGTATAGGATTAAGAGAAAATTTAAATTTATTCGCTGTAAAAGCTCCAGTTTTTTCAATGTCAAAATTATCTGGGGTCGATACTTTTTTAGGTCCTGAAATGAAATCTACAGGTGAAGTTATGGGAATAGATCAAGATTTTCATGTTGCTATAAAAAAAGCGTTTATTTCTAAGGGAATTGAAATAAATAACCAAACTCCTTTTTTGTTATCTATAGCTGACCGAGATAAGGTTGAAGCGACGGGGTTTATTAAACAATTAGTTGAAAATGGAAATAAATTATATGCTACAGAAGGGACCTATAAATTTATAAAATCATTAGGTTGTGGAGTTACTATGGTTAACAAAATCCTTTCTAGATCTAATACCGTTCTGAATATAATAGATGAAGGAAAAGTAGGAGCTGTTCTCAATACAGTAACTGGAGATAGAGCCTCTTTACAAGATGGATATCATATCCGTAGAAGAGCAACTGAGTCATCTATACCATGTTACACATCAATTGATACAGCTTTAGCATCTGTAATGGCTATTTCAGACGAAAAAATTAACGCAAAAGCAATAAATGATTATTATTGAATTAAATCGCTATTGCTCTTACAGAAAGCCAATTTCTTGGAACGGATACTAATTCCATTTCTTTAAATATCTGCCTCAGAGATTTTTGTAGGGTTTTTTTCCCATATTCTAAAGGAACTCCAGGTAATATACCTTCAATCCAATCTTTAAATTCACTAATATAATGAAATCCATCAACTGGTACATTATATGAAGTTGCATTGACATACTCTACTTTGAAGCCAGTATCTTTCAATAAATCAATATAATCCTCGGGAGTTAAGTGTTTTCTTGAGGAAACTTTTTCAGATTTGATTGGTTTTAGTTTGTAATCTTTATAAAGTAATCTTATCGCTCTAAACATCCATTTCCTATAGAACTCTTGTGATTCCTTTGGATGAGATCCATCATAAAAAGAAGTGTTAAAAGCTAGCACGCCTCTGTTATTCAATTTATCTTTTATATCCCTTAGAAGCTTTTCCTTGTCAGTGATGTAATGAATAGAATTACAGTAAACCATTGCATCCGTTTTTTCTACTATAGCATCAGTTAGATTTTGTACTTCAGAATGAATGAATTTTACTATTTTTGACTTTTCTAATTCATTCGCAGCAGTAATAAGAGCACTCTTCGAACTATCAACAGCATAAATAACTGAATCTTTAGCTGATCTAATTCTTTCTAGAATCAACTTGGTAATATTTCCAGTTCCACAACCTAGATCAACAATTGACTTTTTGTCATCAATTTTTGCAACGTTAATAAATTCTGAATTTATTGCACTGTAAAAGGGTAAGTTCGCAAATGCATTGAATGCATATTCCTCATTTTTAGAATTTTCAGTCATGATTTTTTATTATTGTATCAATTTTAAAGTATATTATATATTTTGGATATTAAAATTTCCTGTAGGTAATGAGTATTATACGATTAATAATTTTAGTTTCATTTGTTTTCTTCTTTTTCTCATGTTCTCAGAAATCGGAGATTTTTATGGTAGCGGCTTCAATGAATAATTTAATGACTGATATTCAATCTGAAAACCCTCAATTTAAAGATATTTCTATTAGTTATGGAGGTTCAATTTCAATTGTAAGAAGAATTGAGAACAATAAGAGAGGAGTTGGAGCTGTATTACTTTCATCAGAAGAATCCTATGATATTTTAGACAAACTAGGGTATATAGACAATGAATTTTCTTATACTTTTGCATCTAACTCTTTAGTATTAATTGGAAAAACCAACAATAGAATAAAAGAGACAAAAGATATAGAATCCATTGGAAAAAAAATTGTTATTGCAGATCCAAAAATTGCGCCAGCTGGAGTATATTCTCTTCAATCACTTAATTCTTTAAATCAAGAATTTCTTGATGAAAACGTCATATTTGCTGGAGATGTTAGTTCAGTAGTTGGAACAGTAAAAAATAATAAAAATTTTGTTGGTATAGTGTATAAAACTGATGCAATATCACATAATCTAGAAGTTTTATTTGAATTTCCAACAAATTCACATGATAAAATTTTGTATAAACTTGGGGTATTAAAGAATAATTCTGGGATTAGTATTTTGGAATATGTTAAATTCTTAAAATCAAGTTTTGTAAAACAGAAACTTATTGATCATGGATATCTGGTTGAGTAATTATGGATATAATTAGCGCTCTAATAATCACTCTGAAAATTTCAGTAATTTCTACTCTTTTAAGTTTTATTTTTTCCATATTTTTTTCTTTTTTGTCTATGCGATTCAAATATTTGAGTTTCCCAATTAACATTATTGCAACCTTACCATTGGCTTTACCTCCTGTTCTTACTGGGTATTTTCTAATATTTGTCAGTAGAGGCTATCTTTCTTTTCAATGGATGGGTGGAAGTATTGCATGTGCCATCATTGCTTTACCTCTGGTATATCGAACTATGTTAAATACGTTCTATTCAATTGATTTTTCTATTTTTAATACTGCACGAATTTTCGGAGCTAATAAATTTCAAGCGTTTTATTATGTAATATTTCCTAATATTAGAAATGGGATTTTTTCAGCTATATTTTTGGGATTCATGAGATCGATTTCTGAATTTGGAGCGAGTATGGTTATTGCGGGGAACATTTCTGGAGAAACACAAACTTTATCTTCTGCTATCTTTACAGCAATACAAATTGGGGATTCAAATAAGATTTTTTTACTTTCTTTTCTATCAATTCTCTTAGCAATTTTGACTATATTGACATTTTCAATAATAAATAAAAACAGAAGGTTTATTTTTTGATGAAAGATTCTTTAAAATTTAATTTTACTACTCATTTAGGTTCTTTTAAATTACAAGCTCAGTCAGAGTTTCAAAATGGAATAAATGCTTTATGGGGGAAATCTGGAAGTGGTAAAACTACTTTTTTCAATTCCTTGTCAGGATTTTTAAATAAAATTGAAGGAGAAATCATTTTTAATAATAAGAAATTTTTTCTCTCAAGTGAAAAAATAAATCTTAGCCCAGAAAATAGAAATCTAGCTTACGTTGAACAACAAAACATGCTTTTTAATAACATGAATGTGCTAAAAAATATAGAATTCGGATATAAATTTTCTAAACAAATGGCTAAACAAATAACACCATCTGATGCTGTAAGTTTATTTGATCTTAAAGAATATGAATTGTCCTCCATCAATCAACTTTCCGGAGGACAACTTCAAAGAGTGGCTTTAGCTAGAGCTTTTGCATCCAATTCACCATTGATGTTGCTTGACGAACCTCTTAATGCATTAGACTTAAGTTCTAGAAAAACAATAATGCAAACGATAAATGATTTAAATAAATCGCTTGAAAATATGATAATACTGGTTACTCATTCACCTTTGGAAGTTTTGAATCATGCTGATGCTATTCTTCATGTTGATAAAGGAAAAGCTGAAAAAACACTTTCTAAATCTAATTTGATGAACTATTTGTCAGATAAAGAAGTGATAAATGAAATTCATCAAAAGTCTTCTAAATATTATGGAGATTTTTTTTCCTCTAAAAGTGTTATGTTAGTTGAAAATTCATTTGCTCTAATAAGTGAAGGTTTTGATTTTTCTGGAAATATAAAGTCAATGATAAAAAATGATGATAATTATTTAATAGAAATTTTCGACGACAATAAATACTTTGTTAATATATCAATAGATTTATTTTCTAATTTGAATTTATCTCTTGAAGATAAAATCTATTGCTTTGTTTATGAAAATTTAATATTAGAATAGAAGTATGGGTAATTTTAATAAAACTTTAAAAGAAAAAACTCTTAAACAAAAATCATTTCTAATTATTGGCCTCGATCCAGATCCCAAAAAAATGCCTGTTAAAGATATTTTCCAGTTTAATAGAGAAATAATTGATAAAACCTATGACATAGTAGTAGGTTATAAACCACAGCTCGCTTTTTATGAAGCTCAAGGAATAGAAGGTATGAAAATGCTTGCTAAAACCATTGAATACATCAAAAATCTTCCAGAAAAAAAGTTAATCATTGGTGATTGTAAAAGATCTGATATTGACTCAACTTCAGAAGCATATGCGAAGGCAATGTTTGAATATTGGGATTTTGATGCATGTACAATTGTCCCATATTTTGGAAAAGACGGTATTATTCCTTTTTCGAATTACGTAAATAAAGGAGTTTTCATTGTATGTAAATCCTCCAATAAATCTGGAAAAGAAATACAAGATGTTTTTTCAACAAAAGAAAATTTGAGTGTTTATCAAAAAGTAGCAAAAATAGCTAGTAATCTTAACACAAATAATAATATTGGTTTAGTAATGGGAGCAACTTATCCTGATCAACTTTCCGTCATAAGGAAAGAACATCCTGATTTACCCTTTCTTATTCCAGGAATTGGACATCAAAAAGGAGATTTAGAAAAAGTGATCAATTATTCAACTGGCGGAAACACTTCTACAGTGTTAATTAATTCTTCAAGGGGAATTATTTATGCTTCGAATGATAAAGAAAAATATGGTATTTTTGCTCGTGAAAAAGCTTTAGAAACAAATAAAAAAATAAGTGATATATATAATTAAATTTTATTGACCTTGTGTTTTAAACCATTATTCTAATAAAAACTCTTAAGTAAAAATGAAAAAATTAGTTGTTGAAAGTTTAAAAATAAATAATGTTGGTCAAAGGGTAGTGATTTTAAAACAAGAATCAGGATCAATGTATTTAGCAATATGGATCGCAACCGCTGAGGCAGATTCAATTGCTATAAGATTACAAAAAATAGATATTCCAAGACCATTGACTCATGATTTACTTTGTAATTCAATTTCTAAACTTGACGGGAATATAGAAAAAGTAATCATTACTGACATAAAAAATGATACTTTTTATGCAAAAATTATCGTTAATCAATCAGGAAAAATAATTCAATTAGACTCTCGTCCATCTGATGCTATATCTATAGCATTACAAGCTAATGTTCAGATTTATTGTGAAGATTCAGTGTTAGAAAAGGCTGGTTTTAAGAAAAGAGAAATCAATGATGATTTATCAAAGGATAAAACTAATAAAAAAAATTCTAAAGAAATCAATTCCCGATTACCCTTAGGGGAGAAAGAGAGAAAATCTCTTTCTGTTTTTGAATCCTTCATAGACACATTAGACATAGATGAGTAAAAAAAAGACCCCAAAAAGCAAGGAAAATAATAATCAAGAATCTCTTAGTACCAATTTAATTCTTGCTGGCAAATATATAAGTTTGGGATGGATAATGGTCACTCCAATTATAGCATTCACTTTCGTAGGAAATTTAATTGATAAAAAATTTAATCTTCCTTATTTATTGACCTTTATTGGTTTGATCATTGGTCTTTCAATAGGTATTATTGGAACGGTCAGAATTTTAAAAATGAAAAATTAATAAGGATTATTAAGGATTAATGTTCTAAATGTTTAATTCTAAATCAATAATTTTATCCGCTCTCGTTTTGATAATATTAGTTATATCAGTTTTAGGTGGGGCTTTGGGAGCAAGTTTTGGATTTGGATTTTTAAGTGGTCCTCTTCCTTTTATATCTATCGCTGCAGAGACTATTTTTAAACCTTTTGGATATGAATTAAAAAACTCTAGTGTTATGCTCTGGATGTCTATGATTGTTTTGATAGTTCTATCTTGGTTAGCGACAAGAAAATTACAGGAAGTTCCCTCAAAATTACAAAATATATTTGAATTGATCATCCAATTTTTTATAGATACTGCAAAAGAAGCTGGAGGAGATCAAGCTAAAAGATTTCTCCCAGTTGTTATAACCATTTTTTTTGCAGTTTTAGCTTTTAATTGGATGGGGATTTTACCAGGAGTAGGATCTATCGGAAAAATCGAAACAATTGATGAATGGGTTTCTCATCATTCACATTCGGGACATTGTTCAAAAATTGAAGTAGAGCATTCTAATAAAACTAAAGTCAATGTAAATCAAGAAATATTATCTAAGTTATGTGTATTGGAAGAAGAATCTTCCCACGGATTTGTAGTTTTCGATAGTTATGAAAGTTCTTTTCTTTCGAAAATTAATATAATGCCAATTGGTAGAGGAGAATCATCTAGAGCTCCTTTGAGTTCTATCGGCAATTATGAAGTTGAAGAAATCGAACAGATTAGAAAAAAAATACTTAATGGTGAAGATCCTAATAATTTAGAAGAATGGAAAAAAATAAAAACAAATATTTCTATAGGAAGAGTATCTGAGCTATATCAGAGTAAAAATGGTACGGTTAGTCCTCCAGAATATATTGGCAAGAAAACGGGTGAACTTATACCTTTTTTTAGAGGTGCCTCAACCGATGTAAACACTACATTGGCTATCGCTATTTTTGCGATGATTTTTATTCAATATTGGGGATTTTCATCACTTGGATTCAAAGGTTATAGTGGGAAATTTATAAATTTATCTCAAGGACCAATTAATGCATTTGTAGGAATACTGGAATTGTTTGGAGAACTGGCAAAAACTATTAGTTTTACTTTTAGGCTTTTTGGTAATATGTTTGCGGGTGAGATAGTTCTTATATCAATGGGTTTTTTGCTTCCAATGATAGGAATGATTCCATTTATGGGCCTTGAGTTATTCGTTGGAGTGATACAAGCGTTGATTTTTTCAATGTTGACATTAGTTTTTGGTGTAATGGCAGCAACATCTCATTCTGAACATGATGAACATTAAAATAAATAAATAAACATATAAAAAGAAGGGAGAAAACAATGGCAGGTGAATGGATACCAATGGGAGCAGGTTTATCAATGGGGTTAGGAGCAATTGGTTCGGGAATAGGTATTGGAATGTTAGCTAATGGCGCATTGCAATCTTTGGGAAGAAATCCTGAAGCAAGAGGTCCGATACAACAAAATATGATATTAGCGATTGCTTTTACTGAAGCAATAGCAATATATTCTCTTGTTGTGGCCATATTGATACTATTTGTTTTGTAAAACTTTTCTCAGCTATTATTTATAGCTGAGAAAATAATTTAGGAGAAAAAAATATGGATGCATTAGGGATTAATCTTTCTGGTTTAATAACTCAGTTAGTAAGTTTTATTATTTTGTTCCTTATATTGAAAAAAGTTCTTTTCGGGCCAATAAATAAAATTCTTCAAACTAGAGCAAAAAAAATTCAAGAAAGTTTGGATATGGCAGAAAGTGTAAAGCTGGAAGCTACTGAATCTGCAGAAAAACTGGAAGCTGAAATTAATAAAGCTAGACAGGAAGGGCAAAAGTTGATTGGTGATGCTCGAGATGCTGCAGAAAAATACAAACAACAAGAAATACTTAGAACAACTTCTGAATCTGAAGAGATGATAAAAAAAGCTAACAAATCTATAGAAAAAGAAAGAGATTTAGCTATACAAAGTGTGAGAAAAGAATTTTCATCTTTAGTTATTTCAGCTGCTTCTAAAGTAGTCGAAAAAACCATAGATCAGAAAGATCATAAAGAGATTTTGGATAAAGCTCTAGATGATGAAATAGGAAAAGTGAAGAAATAATTATGGCAACCTCGATAGTAAAAAGATACGCTAAAGCAATAGTGGAACTAGCAATGGAAAATAACAATTCTTCCACTTGGCTAAATAACTTTGATGATGCTCATACATTTTTAAGTAATCGTGATCTATTTTCTTTTCTCACTTCCCCGCAAGTCCCCCAAATAGAAAAATTCAAATCAATTGATATTTTGATGAAAAAATATGATAAATTATTTAAGAACTTTCTTAAGGTATTAATCTCACGAAATCAAATTAATATATTCGAAAATATCAAGGAAGATTTTATTCGTCAAGTTCAAAGTTCTACTGGAAAAATTTCTGCAATAATAACTTCAGCAGTAAAAATATCTGACTCTCAAAAGGAGTTGATAATACATAATATTTCTAAGATTTTTGACGTAAACGAAGTAGATGTTCAAGAAAAAATAGATCAGAAAATATTAGGGGGATTGATAATCAATGTTGGAGATACAGTAATTGACATTTCAACAAGTAAGAAATTGGAAAATTTAAAAAAACATTTATTAAAAACTAGTACATTATAATGAAAATGGAGAAATGATATGTCCCCAAATAGTCAAGATATAGCATCAATAATTAAAAGGCAAATTGAAGAATTTGGCGGTGACTTTACAATGGTCGATATAGGAACTGTTATTGAGGCTGGAGATGGTGTGGTAAGGATACATGGTCTTTCAGGAGTAAAAGTTAATGAATTATTACAATTCCCTAATGATATTATAGGATTGGCACTTAATCTTGAAGAAGATTCCGTTGGAGCAGTCATATTAGGTGATTATTTGTCGATAAAAGAAGGAGATGAAGTACGCTCAACTGGTAGAATAGTTGAGGTTCCTGTTGGAGATAATTTATTGGGAAGAGTTGTAGATCCTTTAGGCAGACCCTTAGATGGTAGAGGAGATATTTCTACTAAAGAATCATTTCCAGTTGAAAAAATTGCTCCGGGTGTAGTTGAGAGAAAATCTGTAGATCAACCAGTGCAATTTGGATTAAAAATTGTAGATGCAATGGTGCCAGTTGGAAGAGGACAAAGAGAATTAGTTATAGGGGATAGAACCACTGGTAAAACTTCACTTTGTGTTGATGCTCTCATAAATCAAAAAAATTCAGATATTATAGGTATTTATGTTGCTATAGGTCAAAAAGCATCAAAAGTTGCATCAGTTGTAAGTCGAATTGAAGAACAAGGTGCCTTGGATAATACTATTATAGTAACTGCAAATGCTTCTGATTCAGCAGCATTACAATATTTGGCTCCTTATGCAGGAGTTACCATGGCTGAATTTTTTATGGCGCAAGGAAAAGATGTTTTAATTGTTTATGATGATTTAAGTAAACATGCATGGGCATACCGTCAAATGTCTTTATTATTAAGAAGACCTCCTGGTAGAGAAGCATATCCAGGAGATGTCTTTTATTTACATTCCAGACTCTTAGAGAGAGCAGCCAGATTAGATGAAAAGTATGGTGGCGGTTCTATTACTGCTCTTCCTATTATTGAGACCCAAGCAGGAGATGTATCAGGTTATATTCCCACAAATGTAATTTCAATAACTGATGGACAGCTTTATTTAGAACCAGATTTGTTCAACTCAGGTATAAGACCTGCCGTCAATGCAGGATTATCTGTTACTCGAGTTGGTTCATCTGCTCAAAGAAAAGCTATGAAGGCAGTTTCTGGATCTCTCAAAGGTGAAATGGCTCAATATTCTTCATTACAAACCTTTGCGCAATTTGGAACAGATGATCTTGATGCAATTACTCGTCAACAATTAGCTAGGGGTGAAAGATTGACTGAATTATTGAAACAAAATGAGAATCAACCTCTCTCTTTTGAAAATCAAGTTTCAATTTTTTACGTTGCAAATCAAGGAGATTTAGATGATATCAATATTGAAAGAATATCTGAATTTGAAATAGGATGGTATGATTTCATAGCGGCTAATATTCCTGATGTTATGAAAGAAATTTCAGAATCAGGAGAACTTTCAGATGACTCCATGAAAAAAATTGATGGAGCTATAAAGACTTATAAAGGGACATTTGGAAATTAATTATTATGCCAAGTACTAAGGAATTAAGAGCAAGAATAAGATCAGTTACCAATACTGCAAAAGTTACGGGTGCTATGCAATTGATAGCAGCTTCAAAGATGCGTAGAGCGCAAGAACAAGTAAGTAAAGGGAAAGAATATTCTAAAACCCTTAATAAACTACTTTCTACATTATCTAGTTCTGTGGATTCAACTGAGGTAAATATTCCTTTATTAGAAAAAAGAGAGGTAAAAAATAAATTATTGATTATGATTACTCCAGAAAGAGGATTAGCTGGGGCTTTAATAGGAAATATAAACAGAAAAGTAATAGGTAGTATTAATAATTCAAAGGAACCGTATAAAGTTTTGTCTATAGGTAAAAAAGGATCAAGATTCCTGGCTTCTAGAGGATTTGAAATAATTGATCAAATTGTCATTAATGACAGGCCAGAATTAAGTGACACCTTAAATGTATCAGAATTAGCAATTGATGGTTTCATAAAAGAAAATTGGGATCAAGTAGATATAGCATTTAGTGAGTATATAAGTACAACTTCTCAAAAACCAACAATAAGAACCGTTTTACCAATTACGAGTGATGAAGAATCAGATGTTAATTCAAATGTTGATTATATTTATGAACCTTCTTCTCAAGAAGTTTTAAGAGAGATTACTCCAAAGTATATTCGGTCTCAAATATTCCAATCTGTTTTAGAAGCTTTTGCAAGTGAGCATTCAGCTAGAATGGTTGCTATGCAAAATGCAACAGATAATGCAAATGAACTTATTGATATTTTAACTTTGGATCTCAATAAAGCAAGACAAGAAACAATAACTGCAGAATTATTAGATTTAATTGGTGGTATTTCTGCATTAGAAGAAAGATAAAAAAGGAGAAAATTTATGTCAAAAGGTGACAAAGGAAAAGTTGTACAAGTTATTGGAACGGTAGTAGATGTTGAATTTGAACAAAATCAGTTACCAGAGGTCTTTCATGCACTAGAATTACAAAATGAAGGAGACAAATTGATTTTAGAAGTTGAGCAACATGTAGGTAATTCTTGGGTTAGATGTTTGGCTCTAGGACCAACTGAAGGTTTAGCTAGAGGCGTTGAAGTTCTTGATAGTGGAGCTCCTGTATCTGTTCCAGTAGGAAAAGATTCATTAGGAAGATTATTTAATGTAGTAGGTGATCCAATAGATAATGGGGACCCTATAGATAGTAAAGCTATAAAATGGCCGATCCACAGAGAACCTCCAACTTTTGATCAACAGTCAGGATCAACAGAAGTTTTAGAAACAGGTATTAAGGTATTGGATCTAATTACTCCATTTGCTAAAGGTGGAAAAATTGGGGCATATGGAGGAGCTGGTGTGGGTAAGACAGTTATTATTACTGAATTGATTAGAAATATTGCTCAAGAACATTCGGGAGTATCTGTATTTGCTGGTGTTGGAGAAAGATCACGTGAAGGGAATGATTTATGGCATGAAATGCAAGATTATGGAGTTTTAGGCTCCACCGCGTTGGTATTTGGTCAAATGAATGAACCCCCTGGAACCCGAGCAAGAATAGCTTTGACTGGCTTGACAATGGCCGAATATTTTAGAGATGAAGAGAAACAAGATGTCTTATTATTCGTAGATAACATTTATAGATACATTTTGGCAGGAATGGAAGTTTCTGCATTATTAGGTAGAATGCCCTCTGCTGTAGGATATCAACCAACCCTTGCAACAGAAATGGGAGATTTAGAAGAAAGAATTACCACAACAGTTAATGGATCCATAACATCATTTCAAGCAGTGTATGTCCCTGCTGATGACTATACTGATCCAGGAATAGTAACTACTTTTGGTCACCTTGATGCTAATGTTTCACTTGATCGTTCTTTGGCAGCACAATCTTTATTTCCTGCTGTTGATCCTCTGGCTTCGAATTCAAGGATATTAGAGCCAGCTATTGTAGGAGAAGATCATTATAATGCTGCTCGAGGAGTCCAGCAGGTTTTACAAAGATATAAAGATTTACAAGATGTAATAGCCATTTT
>Ga0066372_10000045_pt1 | contig 35844 bp, 32 predicted proteins | sample Knorr_S15_td_250_FD_77011 | JGI IMG/M metagenome (GOLD analysis project Ga0066372, IMG submission 77011) | Marine microbial communities from Southern Atlantic Ocean transect - Knorr_S15_td_250_ad_251m_LV_A | ecosystem: Environmental > Aquatic > Marine > Oceanic | place: Southern Atlantic ocean... | reverse complement strand
TAAAATAATATAAAAAAACACATATGGAATCTATAATAATTTATTTGCCAATTGGACTTGCCTTATTAGGACTTGCTTATATGACGTATAAAAAGTCTTGGGTAATGAATCAAGATGCTGGAGATGGTAAAATGAAAGAAATTTCTGATCATATATACGAGGGAGCTCTTGCTTTTTTAAATGCAGAATATAAATTGTTATCCATCTTTGTTGTAATTGTAAGTTTAGCTCTTACAGCAGTATCTTTGATAGTCCCTACCACTCATATTTTGATTGTAGTAGCATTTATATTTGGAGCCTTTTTTTCAGCATGGGCAGGGAATATGGGTATGAAAATTGCAACAAAAACTAATGTTAGAACAACTCAGGCTGCTAGAACCAGTTTACCTAATGCCTTGAAGATATCTTTTGGAGGAGGAACAGTTATGGGACTGGGAGTAGCAGGACTTGCTGTTCTAGGTTTAACAGCATTTTTTATAATTTTTTATAAAGTGTTTATGGGGGGTGTCTGGACTACTTCTGAAGATATGATTATTGTTTTGGAAACTTTAGCTGGATTTTCTCTAGGAGCGGAATCTATTGCATTATTTGCACGAGTTGGAGGAGGAATTTATACTAAAGCCGCTGATGTAGGTGCTGACTTAGTTGGTAAAGTAGAAGCTGGAATTCCTGAAGATGATCCTAGAAATCCTGCAACAATTGCTGATAATGTCGGAGATAATGTGGGGGATGTAGCAGGAATGGGAGCAGACCTTTTTGGTTCTTATGTAGCTACTGTTTTAGCTTCAATGGTTTTAGGAAACTATGTAATTATAGATATGGGTGGAAGTATTGAAGATGCATTTGGAGGAATAGGACCAATTCTATTACCTGTTTTTATTGCAGGTGCTGGAATTATCATTTCAATAATTGGAACAATGCTTGTTAAGATTAAAAGTAACGAGGCTAAAGAAGATCAGGTAATGGGAGCTTTAAATATAGGAAATTGGACCTCAATTTTTCTAGTTGCAGTAGCATGTTATGCATTATGTAATTGGATGCTTCCTGAAATTATGAAAATGGAATTTTTTGGTGAAGGTATTAAAGAAGTATCTTCAATGAGTGTTTTTTATGCTTGTATAGTTGGGCTAGTTGTAGGAGCTGTTATTTCTTCAGTTACGGAGTATTATACTGGACTTGGCAAAAGTCCAACTTTAAAAATAGTTCAACAATCAAGTACTGGAGCTGGAACTAATATTATTGCTGGTTTAGCTACTGGAATGATTTCAACTTTTCCTTCTGTTTTATTATTTGCGGGAGCTATTTGGGCTTCTTACTTATTTGCTGGTTTTTATGGTGTTGCATTATCTGCTAGTGCAATGATGGCAACAACTGCTATGCAATTAGCAATTGATGCTTTTGGTCCTATTTCTGATAATGCAGGTGGAATTGCAGAAATGAGTGAACAAGAGCCTATAGTTAGAGAAAGAACAGATATTTTAGATTCAGTTGGTAATACTACTGCTGCAACTGGAAAAGGTTTTGCTATTGCTTCTGCAGCTTTAACTTCATTAGCGCTATTTGCAGCTTATGTAACTTTTACAGGAATTGATGGAATTAATATTTTTAAAGCACCTGTTTTGGCTATGCTTTTTGTTGGAGCGATGGTTCCTGTTGTTTTTTCTGCGCTTGCTATGAATGCAGTTGGAAAAGCTGCCATGGAAATGGTTCAAGAAGTTAGAAGACAATTTAAAGCTATTCCTGGAATTATGGAAGGTACTGGCAAACCAGAATATGATAAATGTGTGGCTATTTCAACTCAGGCTTCTTTAAAAGAAATGATATTACCAGGGTTATTAACTATTGGTTTTCCTTTAATGATTGCTTTTGTTCCAATGATTTTTGGAATGGATAATTTAGCTATAGCAGAAATGCTAGGAGGTTACATGGCTGGTGTTACGGTAAGTGGAGTTCTTTGGGCTATTTTTCAAAATAATGCAGGTGGTGCTTGGGATAATGCAAAGAAATCATTTGAAGCTGGAGTAGAGATTAATGGAGAAATGACATATAAAGGTTCAGATGCTCATAAAGCAGCTGTAACAGGGGATACTGTAGGTGATCCATTTAAAGATACTTCTGGCCCCTCAATGAATATTCTTATAAAACTTACTTGTTTAATTGGACTTGTAATTGCCCCAATTTTAGGAGGACATTCTATAGAGTCAGAATTAGCTTCAAATGATCATCAGATCACAAAAGAAGTTAAAATTGACGCAGAAAATGATGTTTGGACGATGACTGTTACTACAGAAAAGAATGAAAATGGGATTATTACTAATGAATCTGAAACTATAAGCGGAACTAAAGAAGAAGTTATGTCTGAAGCTGACAAAAGAGGAATTGCAGCAGCTGTGGGTCAGATTGATAAAAAATAAAGTAAAAAATTAATTAAGATCTATTAAACTATCATCAACTTTATTAATGATTAGTTTGAGGTCTTCTTTATTTTTAACAAAGTCCATATTATCTACATCAATTATAAGTAGCTTTCCTTTATCATAAGTTTCAATCCAAGCTTCATATCTTTCATTAAGTCTACTTAAATAATCTATACTTATAGAGTTTTCATAATCTCTCCCTCTTTTATGAATTTGATCAACTAAATTAGGAATGCCACTTCTTAAGTATATAAGAAGATCAGGACTTTTAACAAAAGACTCCATAAGATCAAAAAGAGATTTATAGTTGTCAAAATCTCTATTTGTCATAAGGCCCATAGCTAAAAGGTTTGGAGCAAAAATATGTGCATCTTCATAAATCGTTCTATCTTGGATTATCTTTTTTCCATTTTTGTCAAAGTCCATTATTTGACGAAACCTACTATTTAGAAAATAGATTTGTAAATTAAATGACCATCGTTCCATTTGATCATAAAAATCATCTAAATAAGGATTTTTTAAAACATCTTCGTAATGCCCCTCAAATTTATAATGTTTAGATAGTAATTTGGTTAATGATGTTTTTCCAGCTCCAATGTTTCCTGCAATAGCTATGTGCATACTAATTTGTATTTAAAAATTTAAAAGTGACATCTAATTTAAAATATAAATTTGAAAAAATTCATTCTAATTAAACTTTATTGTCTTCTTATTGTCTATTTAGTAATAAATCACTACAATTGCGTTGGTTTTAAAAACTAGAACTATGAAAAAAATGCTAATTATTTTATGTTTTATAACTATTAGTGGATTTTCTCAGGATTTTCAAGGGAAAGCCTATTATATGTCAAAAATGAATGTCAATATGGACTGGATGAAGAATTTGCCACCTGATAGGGCTGCATCTGTGAAAGCAAGTATGAAAACAGCAACTGAAAAAAATTATATACTTAATTTTAATAGTTCCGCATCTTTCTTTAAAGAAGAAGAAAGGCTTGATCCCAATGCAAAAGGTAGTGGATTTAATTGGCAACAATTTGTTACTGGACCAGCACAAGGTGCTATATACAGAGATATACAATCAAATACCTACACTAATAAAAAAGAACTTTTTGGAAAAATATTTTTAATACAAGATAGTTTACCTAAAAGTAAATGGGTTATGACAGGAGAAACAAAACAAATAGGTATATACAATGCTTATAAAGCAACAATATCTAAAGAAATTGAAGAGGAAGTATTTAGTTTTCAAAGATCTCGTGGGCGTCAAGGTCAAAGACCGCCTCCACCTCAGCCTCCAGAAAAAAAGATTCGTAAAGTAGTTATGTCAGCATGGTTCACGCCAGAAATACCTGTATCAACAGGTCCATCATTATATGGTGGACTTCCAGGTCTTATTTTAGAATTAAATGATGATAAAATCACTATACTTTGCACCAAAGTAGTTTTAAACCCAAAAGAGAAAGTAAAAATTAAAGAACCATCCAAGGGAAAGAAAGTTACAAGTGTTGAATTTGAAAAAATTGCAGAAGATAAAGCAGAAGAAATGAGAAACCGATGGGATGGGCGAAGTAGAAGAAGTAGTCATAGAGCAGTGATAATCAGAAATTAATTTCAATTTAGTTATGAATAAAATACTTTTATTTTTTCTTTTATTTTTTACCTCTTTTGTTTATTCCCAAGTTAGGTTTGAAGGAGTAATTACAGACTCTATGGGAAATACAATCATGGGAGCTAACGTTATTGCAGTTGAAAAAGAATCACAAATTTTAGATGGTTTTGGTATATCTAATAATTCAGGTTTCTATAGAATTTCATTAAAGAAAAACACGGATTATCAAATCAAAATTTCTTTTATTGGATTTCAACAAATAGAGTTAGACTTAAATCTTAGTGAAGATTTCGAAAAGAATTTTGTTTTACAACAACAAGCAGAAGCATTGGATGAAGTGGAGATTGTTTATGAAATGCCAGTTACTATCAAGGGTGATACAATTGTATATAATGCTGATTCTTTTAATACAGGAACTGAAAAAAAATTAGAAGACGTTTTAAAAAACATGCCGGGAATTGAAGTAACAGATGAAGGAACTATTGAAGTTGAAGGTAAAGAAATAACAAAGATAACGGTTGAAGGTAAAGATTTTTTTGATGGAGACTCAAAACTTGCAACACAAAATTTACCTGCAAATGCTGTTAATAAAGTAGAAGTTCTAAGAAACTTTACTGAAGTCAGTCAATTGAGAAATGTAACAAATAACGAGGATAATATAGCTATAAATATTAGTCTTAAAAGTGGGAAAGATAAGTTTTGGTTTGGGGAAATAGTTGGTGCAAAGGGTAATGAAGATACGCATTTAGCTGCACCAAAGATTTTTTATTACGCAAAAGATTTAAGTATGAGTCTTCTTGGAAATACTAATAACTTAGGTGAGCCAGTTTTGTCAAGAAGAGATTTTTACAGATTTGGTGGAGGATTCAATAATCTAAACCAACAAACAGGAACATCTATAAATATTTCATCTGATGGTGCTGGAATTGGAAATCTACAGAATAACCGTGCTAAATCAATAGATGCTAAACTTGGTGCATATAATTTTAGTAAATCTATAAATGAAAAGTGGGAGATAAGTGGTTTTGCAATTTTTGCAGAAACTCAAAATGTTGTGGAAGAAAAAATTTCAAGAATATACTCTGCTACTAATGCAAAACAAGAAACATCTGAGGGTGTAGTTCAAGATAATCAACAACAATTATATAAGTTTACAACTGAATATAATCCAAATGAAAGATTACAAACTGAATATAATTTATTAGTAAAATCTGCTGAAAGTATAGAAAACACAAACCTTAATTCAAGTGTAGGAAGAGTTGGATCAAATTCCACTGAAGATATCAGTGAACTAAGAAGTGACAAGCCCAGTTCAATTAATCAAGAACTTAAGGCTTATTATACTTTAAATGAAGATCATATTTTTTCATTTGAGGCTCAACATTTATCACAAAATGAAGATCCTTTTTATCAAGCAATTAAGGAGCTACAACCTTTTAGAAATATTTTAAGTCTTGATAGAAATCAATCTAAATTTAATATTAATCAAAAAAGAGAAACAGAAACAAATAAGATTGAAGGAAAACTAGACTACTATTATATTTTAAATCCAAAATCTAACTTGAATTTTTCTTTTGGATTAACTGATGTAAGCCAAAAATTTAATTCTTCTATTTTTCAAATTTTGGACAATGGTAATCAAAAGAATTTTAATGAAGACGTTTTATCGAATGATGTACAGTTTAATTTTTTAGATGCTTATTTTTCATTTAGATATAGGTTTATTACAGGAATTTTTACTATTGATCCTGGATTTACAATACATAACTATAAGAATGAAACATTTCAATTAGGGGTTTTAGAATCTAGAAATTTTTCAGATATAAGGCCTAATATGAGAGTTTTCATAAAGTTTAAAGATTCTGAATCCTTAAGATTCAACTATAGATTAACTACTCAGTTTACTGATGTCAATAATTTAGCCAAAGGTTATGTGTTTAATAATTATAATAGTTTTTTTCAGGGTAATCCTACTTTAGAATCTGCTGAAATTTATAACTATGGATTAAATTATCAAAGTATCAATATTTTTAATTTTACAAATATTTTTGCCAATTTAAGGTATAGTAAAAGAAAAAATTCAATTCAAAATAAAACCGTAATTTCTGGAATTAACTCAGTAAGATCTGCAGATAATTCAAACTTTCCTAGAGAGTCATACTCTGCAAGTGCTAGAATAGATAAAAGATTTAAAAATTTTAAAGCTGGGTTTAATATGAATTTCAATTTTAGTGAATTCAATAATATTGTAAATGGAAATCCTTTAGAATCTATTAATTTTACACAATCATATAGAGCTACAATTGCTACTAATTTTAGAGATAAACCAAATTTAGAAGTTGGATATAGCTATAATAAAAGAATGTATGATATTGGAGATAACAAAAATTATTTTTACACAGATTCACCATTTGCTAAGATAGACGCTTACTTTGGTAATGGTTTTGTGTTCACAGCGGACTATTCATATAATTACTATAGAAATGAGGAACAGACATTAAATGAATATAGAAATGCTGAGGCTGATTTGTCTTATAATAAAGAAGGATCTAAGTGGGAATTTGGACTTGGCGTTACTAATTTATTTAATGATACATCTTTAAACAGAGATAGTTTCAATCAACTTTATAGTCAAACAAGATCATACATTGTTCAACCGCGATATACTGTATTTAGAATAAAGTATGATTTAACTGGTCTAAACACTTCACCTAGAGGAAAAGGGAAAGGAAGAGGCAAATAATAATTCCTAAACTATACTTTTAACTAATTCCTTAAAAAGGTATTATCTTTACTTAAATGATTTTTAAATTGAAGTTTAGAAATTTACTTTTATTTTTAATTTTCCCTTTAATATCTTATTCTCAATCAGGTTTTGAGTCAATTCTATTGGCTGTAGAAGATGATTCTAAAAAAATATTTAAAAGATATATGAACCCTCTAATGAAGGGAGCTATTTATAGTTCTAATTCTGGATGGTACAATACAGCAAAAGTACACAGTAAATTAGGCATTGATTTAAGTTTAAGACTAAATACAACATTTGTTCCATCTGCTGAACAAGTTTTTTCCATTTCTGATTTAGAAAATATAACTAGCAATGCTAAAAATTTGCCAACAATAATTGGAGAAAATAGACAAGAGAATTTATTGATTACTGTTCCTGCAGATGGTCTTTCGCCAGAATTGAAAACAACAACTAAAGCTCCTAAAGGAATAAAAAGCAAATTGCCTTTAGGAGGTGTTCCAGCTCCAGTATTACAATTGGGAGTTGGAATTCCTTTTGACACAGAAATAATAATAAGATATAGCCCAGAATATCATCGAAAAGGTATAGATATGTCATTAAAAGGATTAGGAATTAAGCATAACTTACTTCAATATTTTGAGCCGATTGATAAATTTCCATTAAATGTTTCTGCATTTGCCTCTTTTTCTAAAATGGAAATTGATTATGATATCCAATCATTTAGTTCAATAAAAGGATCTGGACAGGTTGCAGAGTTTAGTCTTAATAATTACAATTTATTGTTGTTGGCATCTTTGGACGTGTTAGTTGTTAATTTTTACTGTGGATTTGGTTTAACAGGAGGAAGTTCTTCTTTTAAAATGATGGGACAATATGATTTAGAGTATCAAACACAATCAAATATTCCTGTAAACAAAACTTTAATTGACCCAATTGATATAAATTTTAATACTTCAAATTTTCAGACTACCATTGGAGCTAAGTATAAATTTTTGATTTTTAGCACTTTTATAGACTTTACTTTTCAGCAATACAAGACCTTATCTATGGGGATTTCTATAAATTTTAGATAATTTTTATTGCTAATAGTTTTTTGTTATTTCAATAACTAATATTACATTTACATTAGCTATGTTTAACACTAAATTATCTTTTTATACTGAAAAGTTTTATTTCTTCTTCTATTTTGGAGTTGAAAAAGGGCTTTCATATATATAAGATTTTTTTAAATATATAATTTACAGTCCTGATTTTTCAGGACTTTTTTTTTAATGTAATATGAGCAAAGTAGCAATTCAAGGAATTAAAGGATCTTACCATCATCAGGTAGCAATGGACTTTTTTGGAAAAAAAATAGAAATAGCAGAATTTATGTCTTTTGATGAATTGGTTAATTCAATAATTAATAATAACTGTGAAATGGGAGTTATTGCAATTGAAAACTCAATTGCAGGATCAATAATACCAAACTATGCATTAATTGATAATGCTAATTTAAAAATTACGGGTGAACATTATATTAATATTAACCATCAATTAATGGCCTTTCCAGGATCAAAAATTAAAGATCTAGATGTAGTAGCTTCTCATCCTATGGCTCTTTTACAATGTAAAGAGTTCTTTAGAAAACACTCTAATATTACATTAGTCGAAGATAAAGATACTGCAGAAGTAGCCTATAGAATTCAAAGAGATAAAATTAATAATATGGGAGCAATAGCAAGTCTTGAAGCTTCTAAAATTTATGGATTAGAAATTTTAAGTGAAAATATTCAAACTATAAAGAATAATGAAACAAGGTTTGTAATTATTTCTAAAAATCCATTAAAGAATGATTCAAAAAGTGATAAAGCATCTCTGAAATTTATGCTAAGTCATAAAACTGGTACTTTGGCTGCAATTTTAGAAATTCTAAAAGATTGTAATTTGAATTTAACAAAAATTCAATCTCTTCCTATTGTAGAAATTCCTTGGAAGTATTCTTTTTTTGTTGATACAACTTTTCATTCTTTAGAGAATTTAAATAAAGCATTAGGATTAATTGATCAAAAATCGGAATCCCTTAAAGTCTTAGGAATTTATCAAAATAAAATTAAATGATTAAAGGTTCAAACAGATTAGATACAGTTAAAGAATATTATTTTTCAAAAAAATTAAGAGAGGTATCTACTTTACAAGATTCTGGACAGCCTATAATTAATATGGGAATAGGTAGTCCTGATTTATTTCCTTCTAAAAATGTAATTAAAGCCTTGAAAAATAGTTTAGATCATAAAACTGCTCATAAATATCAAAGCTATCAAGGCTTACTGGAGTTGCGTGGGGCTATTTCTAAATTTTATTACAAATTTTTTAAAGTTAAATCAAATCCTGAAGATGAGGTATTACCATTAATTGGATCTAAAGAAGGAATTATGCATATTTCTTTAGCATTTTTGAATCCTGGAGATGAGGTATTGATCCCAAATCCTGGTTATCCTACATATTTATCAGTTACTAAATTGGTTGAAGCAAATCCAGTTTTTTATGATTTATCAAAAGAAAATAATTGGTTCCCTGATTTAATTAATTTAGAAAAGAAAGATTTATCAAAAGTTAAAATTATGTGGGTTAATTATCCTCATATGCCAACCGGTTCTTCTGCAACTTTGAAACAATTTCACGAACTAGTTGTTTTCGCAAAAAAAAACAATATTTTACTAATAAATGACAATCCATATAGTTTTATTTTAAACAATGATTTTATAAGTCTATTATCTGTAAAAGGCTCAAAAAAAAATTGTATGGAATTAAATTCTTTGAGTAAATCATTTAATCTTTCAGGTTGGAGAATAGGAATGTTATTAGGATCTAAAAAAAATATTTCTAAAGTTTTAAAAGTTAAAAGCAATATGGATTCAGGAATGTTTTATGGAATTCAAAAAGGAGCTATAGAAGCACTTAATTCTGACATAAATTGGTTTAAAGAATTAAATACTATATATAATAATAGAAGAGAACTGGTTTGGGAATTAGCATCTATTTTAAATTGTGAATTTGAGCGTGATGCTAAGGGTTTGTTTGTATGGGCAAAACTTCCTATAGGGATTAATGATTCTAAAAATTTTATTGATAATTTATTAATGGATAAGAAAATATTTATTGCTCCTGGAGCAATTTTTGGTTCAAATGGAGAGGGTTATATAAGATTTTCTTTATGTCTTGAAGAAAATGAAATTATGGAAGCTATTAAAAGATGCAAATAATGAAAATAGGAATTATAGGTTTAGGTTTAATGGGAGGCTCTTTTGCTTTAGATATAAAATCTATTTATCCAAACTCTAAGATTTATGGGTCGGATATTTCTAAAAAAAATCAAGAGCGCGCTATTGCATTAGAGTTAATTGATGAAGTTATTGATTTACGTGAATTTTATAAAATGGATATAATTCTTGTTTCCATTCCAGTTGATAAGTCTATTTATGTTATAACAAAAATTTTAGATATAATAAATAAAAAAACATTGGTTTTCGATGTTGGTTCTACAAAAGATCCTATATGTAAGTCATTAAGTAACCATCCTAATAGAGGAAATTTTTTAGCTTCTCATCCAATGGCTGGTACTGAGTTTTCAGGTCCTGATGCTGCTATAAAAGGATTATATATTAATAAGACAAATATAATTTGTGAAATAGATAAAACGGATATAAAAATTAGAAACAAAGCATTAAAAATATTTAGGTTATTAAATATGAATGTTATATATATGGATCCAAAACCTCATGATGTCCATGTAGCTTATGTATCGCATTTATCACATATAAGTTCTTTCATGCTTGGTAAGACAGTAATTGAAAAAGAAAAAAATGAGAAAAATATTTTTGATTTAGCTGGAAGTGGTTTTGAATCTACTGTAAGGTTAGCTAAAAGTTCGCCAGAAACATGGACACCAATTTTTTTGCAGAATAAAAAAAATATAGTTTTGGCCATAGAAGAATATGTTTCAAATTTAAAAAGTTTTAAAAGAATCATTGAACAAAATGATGAAACAAATTTGTCTTCTATTTTAAATAATACAAACAGGATAAAGGAAATTTTAAAAAACAATACATGAAAATGGAAAATAATAAAGAAATGAAAAACTGGCTTAATTCATTAAATCTAGACCATCCTTTGGTAATTGCTGGTCCATGTAGTGCAGAAACAGAAGATCAAGTTTTAAAAATTGCACATGATTTAAAAAATTCTGATGTTTCAGTGTTTAGAGCTGGAATATGGAAACCTAGAACTAGGCCAGGAATGTTTGAAGGAGTAGGTGCTATTGGATTAAAATGGTTAGAAAAAGTAAAGAAGGAAACAGGTCTTCTGACAGCTTGTGAAGTTGCAAATGCAAATCATGTAAAACTTGCTATAGAACATAATATAGATGTTTTATGGATTGGCGCAAGGTCTACAGTAAGTCCATTTATTGTTCAAGAAATTGCAGAAGCATTAAATAGTACAGATAAAATTGTTTTGCTTAAAAACCCAGTAAATCCAGATTTATCTTTATGGCTTGGAGGTATAGAAAGATTATATTCTGCAAACATTAAAAAACTTGGAGTTATACATAGAGGTTTTTCAACTTATGAACAAACTAAATATAGAAATAATCCTGAGTGGCAATTACCTATTGAATTACAAAACAGATTTCCAGATCTTCCATTGATATGTGATCCTTCTCATATATCAGGAAGGAGAGACATTTTACAAGATGTTTCTCAAACGGCTCTTGACTTAAATTTTGACGGATTGATGATAGAAACTCATATTAATCCCTACAAAGCTTGGAGTGATGCAGCTCAACAAATTAAACCTGGTGTTCTTATTAAAATGATGGCTGATTTAAAAATGAGAAAAGTTACTAATGAAGAAGTTGATTATAAAAATAGTTTGAATACTTTAAGAACTCAAATAGATGTTATTGATCAAGGTTTATTAGATACTCTTGGAAATAGAATGAAAGTAGCAATTGAAATAGGTAATCTCAAAAAGAAAAAAAATGTCGCGGTATTACAAACTAAAAGATGGAATGAAATTTTAGGTAAAATGATTTTAGAAGGTGAAGAAAAGGGACTTAGCGAAGAATTTATTTTAAGGATGTTTAAAGCTATTCACCAAGAATCAATTAATCATCAGGAAAAAGTTATAAATAGTTGATTTATGAAGGGAATTGTTTATAAATCTACTGGAAATTTCTACTTGGTTCACACCGATTCAAATGAGGTTTATAAATGTAATATAAAGGGAAAATTTAGATCTCTAGAAATTAAAAGTACAAATCCTATTGCTGTTGGTGATCGAGTTAATTTTGAAATTATAAACAAGGAAAATTTTACTGGAGTTATAAATAAGATTGAAAATAGAAAGAATTATATTATTAGAAAATCTGTTAACCTTTCTAAATTTTCTCATATAATAGCTTCCAATATCGATTGTTGTTTTTTATTTGTTACTCCTAATAACCCATTAACTTCATCAATATTTATAGATAGAATTTTAGTTGCTACTAAATCTTTTGGAATTGATACTATTATTTTATTCAATAAAACAGATATATATTCTAAAAATGACATAAAATACATTAATAATTTACGAAGTATATATTCTAAGATTGGATATGCATGTGTAGATATTTCAGTTTCAAAAGAAATTAATATTGATAAAATAATTGAAATAATGAAGAACAAAATTTCAATTTTTACAGGTCATAGTGGAGTAGGAAAATCTAGTTTACTGAACTTATTAGATCCAAGTTTAAACATTAAAACTGCTAAGGTTTCTAAACAAAATAAACAAGGACAACATACAACAACTTATGCAGAAATGTATGATCTAAATTTTGGAGGCAGAATTATAGATAGTCCTGGAATAAAGGGTTTTGGATTAATTGATATTGAAAAAAATGAGTTAGGGGGATATTTTTCAGAATTTAGATTATTACAAGACGATTGTAAATTTAATAATTGCCTTCATGAAAAAGAACCAAAATGCGCTGTAAAAGAAGCAGTGGTTAATGGCTTGATTTCTGAATCAAGATATAAAAGCTATCTAAGTTTATTAATTAAAGAGCATAAAAGCTTTAGAACAGACAATAAATAAAATGAGAGTAATTATTCAAAGAGTTAAAAAAGCTAGTGTTGAAGTGGAGAATTCTATAGTATCTTCTATTAAGCAAGGCATGGTAATTTTACTAGGAATTGAAAATGATGATAATGAAAACGATATAGAATGGTTAACTAATAAAATTTCACAATTGAGAATTTTTAATGATAGTAATAATGTAATGAATAAATCGATTATTGATATTAATGGGGATATTATCATTATAAGCCAATTTACTCTACATGCTTTAATTAAGAAAGGAAATAGACCATCTTATATAAAAGCTGCCAAATCTGAATATGCTAAAAAAATGTACAGTAAATTTTTAACTTCATTTGAAAAAAAAATGAATAAAAAACTAGGATCGGGAATTTTTGGAGCAGATATGCTTGTTAAAATTGAAAATGATGGTCCAGTAACAATTTTTATTGACTCAAAAAATAAACAATAAAGAATATGGAATTAAGAAAAATACAAAAAAAAGTTGATGTTTGGATAAAAGAACACGGAGTACGTTATTTTAATCCTCTTACTAATATGGCTCAACTTTCTGAAGAAGTTGGAGAAGTAGCAAGAATAATAGCAAGAAGGTATGGAGAGCAATCAGAAAAAAAATCAGATCAAAATAAAGATTTAGCTGAGGAATTATCAGATGTTTTATTTGTAGTATTATGTTTAGCAAATCAAACAGGTTGTGATTTAGAAAAAGCCTTTAATGATAAACTAAAATTTAAAACAAAAAGAGATCATTTAAGACACCAAAATAACTTAAAATTAAAAAAATAAAAATGGCGTTTTTAATTGAACATTCAAATAATGAAATTAAAACCTCATTAAATATTTCTGGTTCAAAAAGTGAGTCTAATAGATTACTTATTTTAAAACATCTCTTCAAAAATATTGAAATTGAAAACTTATCAGATTCGGATGATACAAATATTCTAAAAAATATTTTGACAGAACCTTCTAAGAAAATAGATGTTCATCATGCAGGAACCGCGATGCGTTTTTTAACTGCTTATTTTTCAATTCATCAAAATAAATATCATGAAATATCAGGTTCAGAAAGGATGCATAATAGACCAATAAAAATATTAGTTGATGCGCTTAATTACCTTGGCGCAGATATTAGATATATTAATAAAATAGGATTTCCTCCTATTAAAATCATAGGGAAAAAAATAAATAGGTTTAGTGTTTCTTTAGATTCAAATATTAGTAGTCAATATATATCAGCACTACTTTTAATAGCTCCATCCTTGGAAAAGGGATTAGAAGTTCGTTTAAAAGGTAAGATCACTTCAAAACCTTATTTAAGCATGACTTTAGCTTTGTTAAAAAAAATTGGAGTAAAAACTTCTTTTATAAATAATAAGATTACTGTAAATCCAATTAAGAGTCTAAAACCTATTATTTGTAAAATTGAATCCGATTGGAGTTCATTATCCTATTTTTATAGTATAGTTGCATTATCAAAAAATTTAACTTTAAGGATTAGTAATTATTATTCCAATTCTATTCAAGGTGATATAAAGTTAATTGAAATTTATAAAAATTTAGGTGTAAATAGCTCTTTTGAGAATAACATTATATGCTTAAAAAAGGATAAAAACCATAAACTTCCTAAAAAAGTTGTTTTAGACTTAAATGATAATCCAGATTTAGCTCAAACTATAGCTGTTTCTTGTTTTGGATTAGGGTTAGCGTGTGATTTATATGGATTAAAAACTCTCAAAATAAAGGAAACAGATAGATTATTAGCGTTGCGGAAAGAATTAGTTAAATTAGGGGGAAATATTATAGTAACTAATGATAGTCTACATTTAAAAAAATCAAAAGAATTTAAAAGTAATATTTGTATAATGACATATGATGATCATAGAATGGCAATGGCATTTGCTCCTTTAGGAATTATAAAACCTATTATAATTAATGATCCTATGGTTGTTTCTAAGTCTTTCCCTGATTATTGGCAAGCTTTGAAAAAATTAAATTTTAAAATATCAGAGTATAAAATCAATTAAATTCGAATAAACTTGACTTTTCTGCTTTCATGAATGTATATTTGCAGCTTCAAATTTTAGACACATGAAATTATCCCATTTTAATTTTGATTTACCACCAAACTTATTAGCAGAGTATCCATCTGATCATAGAGATGAATCTAGATTAATGGTTTTGGACAGAAAAAAAGAAACAATAGAACATAAGTCTTTTAAAGATATAGTTAATTATTTTGATGAAGGAGATGCTTTTGTGTTAAATAATACTAAAGTTTTTCCTGCTAGATTAATGGGAAATAAAGAAAAAACAGGTGCAAGAATTGAAGTTTTTCTTTTAAGAGAATTAAGTGATGAACAAAGGCTATGGGATGTTTTGGTTGACCCAGCTAGAAAAATTAGAATTGGAAATAAACTTTATTTTGGAGAGGATGATACTTTGGTTGCAGAAGTAATTGACAATACTACATCTAGAGGAAGAACATTAAGATTTTTATTTGATGGATCTTATGAAGAGTTTCGTCAAGTACTTTTCGATTTGGGTCAAACTCCTTTACCTAAATATATTCAAAGAGAAGAAGAGAGTTTTGATAAAGAAAGATATCAAACTATTTATGCAAAACATGAGGGTGCTGTTGCAGCTCCAACTGCAGGTTTGCATTTTTCAAGACATCTTTTAAAAAAATTGGAGATAAAAGGAATTAATTTAGCTGAGATAACATTACATATTGGACTTGGCACTTTTAATCCTGTTGAAGTTGAAGATCTTTCCAAGCACAAAATGGATTCGGAAGAACTTTTTATTGATCAAAAAGCTTGTGATATTGTAAATAATGCAAAGAAAAATAAGAATCGAATTTGCGCTGTTGGCACTACCTCAATGAGAGCATTAGAATCATCGGTATCCTCTTTCAATACGTTAAATCCATATTCTGGATGGACTCATAAATTTATTTTCCCTCCCTATGATTTTAATTTAGCAGACTCAATGATAACAAATTTCCATACCCCTAAATCTACTTTGCTAATGATGGCCTCCGCTTTTGGCGGGCATGATTTTATAAAGAATGCATATGAAGTTGCTGTAAAGGAAAAATACAATTTTTTTTCTTATGGGGACGCAATGCTAATTATCTAGAAAAAAATAATATGAAAAAAGACGTACGTTCTTTAAGTCTTAAAGAGTTATGTTCTTTTTTTGAATCTAACAATTATCCATCATTTAGGGGGAAACAAGTTTACAATTGGCTTTGGAAAAAATCTTGCTTTTCATTTGATGAAATGACAAACATTTCACTTGAATTAAGAGATATTTTAAAAAAGAAGTTTGTTATAAACCATATAAAAATTGACAAAATTCAAAAAAGTAATGATGGAACTATTAAGAATTCAGTAATATTATTTGATAATCTTTTAGTTGAGTCAGTTTTAATTCCTACGGAAAAAAGAACTACAGCATGTATTTCTAGTCAAGTTGGTTGTAGCTTAGATTGCGATTTTTGTGCAACATCCAAATTAAAAAGGATGAGGAACCTTAAACCAGATGAAATTTTTGATCAAGCATCTACTATTAATCTTCAAAGTATACTTTATTATAATCGTCCTATTTCAAATATTGTTTTTATGGGAATGGGAGAACCTTTATTAAATTATAAAAATTTACTTCTAGGAATTGAAAAAATTACTAGTAAAGAAGGTTTAGGGATTTCTCCAAAAAGGATAACTGTATCAACATCCGGTATTTCTAAATTAATAATTAAAATGGCTGATGAAAATGTTAAATTCAATCTTGCAATTTCTTTGCATTCTGCTTTAGAAAAAACTCGCAATAAAATAATGCCATTTTCTAAAAAATTTCCTCTTGATGAATTAAAGGAAGCTGTAAAATATTGGTATAATAAAACAAGAAAAAAAGTTACCTATGAATATATAGTATGGAAAGAAATAAATGATAATATGAAACATATTAAAGCGTTGATAAAATTTTGTAAAGCTTCTCCGTCAAAAGTCAATCTTATTCAATATAATAATACGGGAAACCCTTTGTTTACTGCTGCTAATGATAAAATAATTAAAGAATACATTTCAGAGTTAGAAAAAAATAAGATTCCAGTAACTATTAGAAAATCAAGAGGCAAAGATATTGATGCTGCATGTGGACAACTTGCAAATAGGGAAATAAACTAATTTAATCTAGTTTATTTTGAACGCTTAATTATACAATGAGCATTATTAGCGGTGAAATATTATTAAAAATGTAATTTATTCCATTATCAACCAATTTCAAATTACTTATATTTATTGCTTAATATCATATAATGCCTAGATATCATAAATTAGGAAATATTCCTCCAAAACGACACACAGTCTTTAAAGATGATAAAGGGGAGTTTTATTACGAAGAATTATTTGGCACAATAGGGTTTGAAGGAATGTCTAGCTTAATGTATCACACTCAAAGACCAACACAAGTTAAAAAAATCTTAAGTTCTTATGATGTTTCTCCAAAGATTGCGGTTTCTAAAAACATGAAATCTCTCAAATTAGATGGGTTTAAAATTGCACCTCACAAAGACTACCTTGAAAGCAGAAAATGCGTACTAGTAAATTCTGATTGTCAAATCACAGTTGCTGCTCCAAAAAACTCATTAACTGAATATTTTTATAAAAATACAGATTCTGATGAAGTGATATTTATTCACAAGGGATCGGGAAAGTTAAGAACAATTCTAGGTAATATTAATTTTAATTATGGGGATTATTTAGTAGTACCGCGAGGAATTATTTATCAGATAGAATTTAACACTAGTGATAATCGATTATTTATTGTAGAATCAAAAACCCCAATATACACTCCGAAAAGATATAGAAATTGGTTTGGACAACATGTTGAAGGAGCGCCATATTGCGAAAGAGACATTCACCCCCCTTCTGAACTAGAAACATTTAATAAGTCTGGAGACTTTATTATTAAAGTTAAGAAAGAAGACATGATTCATGAGTATTTATATGCAGTACATCCATTTAGCGTAGTTGGTTGGGATGGGTATAATTTTCCATATAAATTTTCAATCCATGACTTTGAACCGATTACTGGGAAAATACATCAACCACCACCAGTACATCAAACATTTGAGACTAATAAATTTGTTATTTGCTCATTTGTTCCAAGATTATACGACTATCATCCAAAATCTGTTCCAGCTCCATATAATCATAGTAATATTGATTCTGACGAGGTGATTTATTATGTAGATGGGGATTTTATGAGTAGAAATGATATTGAAAAAGGAGATATTACTTTACACCCTGCTGGAATCCCTCACGGACCTCATCCTGGAGCAATGGAAAAAAGTATTGGAAAAAAAGAAACATTAGAGCTAGCTGTTATGGTGGATACATTTGCTCCTCTTATGGTAACTGAAGAAGCAATAAAAATCGATAAAGGAGACTATCATAGCTCATGGTTAGATAAAAAATAAAATTTGGAATCAACAAAGACTATAGACGAATTACAAAAATTCAATTTTGAAATAAAAAAAATATTTAGTGACGCACAAGACTTCCTTCCTATTCAAGGTACAGACTATATTGAGCTATATGTTGGAAATGCAAAACAAAGTGCACACTATTACAAAACTGCATTTGGATTTCAATCAGAAGCATACGCGGGTCTCGAGACAGGACAAAAAGACATAGCATCTTATGTACTAAAGCAGGGTAAAATTAGATTAGTCCTAACTACTTCAATCGAAAAAGGAACTGAAATAAATAAACATATAGATAACCATGGAGATGGAGTCAAAATAATCGCTCTTCATGTTGAAGACGCTACAAAAGCATTTAATGAAACAGTAAAAAGAGGTGCAAAACCTTATTTAAAGCCATGTAGGGAGGAAGACGAAAATGGCTATGTTGTTAAGTCTGGAATTTATACTTATGGAGAAACCATTCATCTTTTTATTGAAAGAAAAAATTATTCAGGTGTATTTTTACCTGGCTATAAAACCTGGGACTCTCATTACAATCCTAAAAATGTTGGTTTAAAATATATAGATCACATTGTTGGTAATGTGGATTGGGATGAAATGAATATTTGGTGTAAGTTTTATCAAGAAGTAATGGGGTTTGCACAAATAATATCATTTGATGACAAAGATATATCTACAGAGTTTACTGCACTTATGAGTAAAGTAATGAGTAACGGAAACGGAAGAATAAAATTTCCGATTAATGAACCTGCAGATGGAGTAAAAAAATCTCAAATTGAAGAGTATTTAGATTTTTATAATGGCCCTGGAGTACAACACCTAGCGTTAGCTACAGATAATATTACAGAAACCGTTATGGAGATGAAAAATAGGGGTGTTGAATTTCTGTATGTTCCTGAAACATATTACGATGACCTACTGGAAAGAGTTGGAGAAATTGATGAAGATGTTAGCACATTAAAAGAGCACGGGATACTTATTGACAGAGACGAAGAAGGATACTTGTTGCAAATCTTCACAAAACCTGTTTTAGACAGGCCTACAATGTTTTTTGAAATAATTCAAAGAAAAGGAGCGCAGTCTTTTGGGAAAGGTAATTTTAAAGCTCTTTTTGAAGCAATTGAAAGAGAACAACAAAATAGAGGCACTCTGTAATTCAGCATTAAATGTCAGTGAATAATATCCAAGAGATAAAGTTTAATAGTGTTACAAGAAAACTTCCTAAGTACCTTCACAAGTTTATTTTAAAACAACCTTATGAAGACTATACGGCGCAAAATCAGTCTGTTTGGAGATATGTAATGAGACTAAATATTAAAAGCTTCAAAGATATTGCTCACGAATGCTATCTAGAAGGATTAGAGAAAACAGGCATTAAGGAGGATGAGATACCTGAGATGGAAGGTATGAATAGAATTCTAAAAGATATTGGCTGGGCTGCAGTAGCAGTCGATGGCTTTATACCTCCAAATGCTTTTATGGAATTTCAATCTTATAACGTTTTGGTTATTTCGTCTGAAATAAGAACAATCGAACATATTAAATACACTCCTGCGCCTGATATTATTCATGAAGCAGCTGGCCATGCTCCAATTATTGCTAACGCCGAATATGCTGAATATTTGAGAAGATTAGGAGAAATTGGTAGCAAAGCTATTTCATCTCCAAAAGATGACAAAATGTATGAAGCTATCAGATTACTATCTATTTTAAAGGAAAACCCTAATATTGATAAGCAAGAAATCTTTAAAGCAACTGAAAATGTTAATAGATTACAAAATGAAATTGGGGAACTTTCTGAAATGGCAAAAATCAAAAACCTACATTGGTGGTCAGTAGAATATGGATTAATTGGTGATCTTGATAACCCAAAAATATATGGTGCTGGGTTGTTGTCTTCGATTGAAGAAAGTCAAGCTTGCCTTAAAAAAGAGATAAAAAAAATACCCTATACAATTGATGCTGCAAATGTTAATTTTGACATAACAACACTACAGCCTCAGCTATTTGTTATTCCAGAGTTTTCAAGCCTTAGTTTAGTTTTAGAAGAATTTGCAAATACTATGGCTATTAGAAATGGGGGAATAAGTGGGTTAAAAAAATTAATTCAATCGGAAAAAATGGGATCTATTGAGTTAAGTACAGGGATTCAAGTCTCCGGTGTTTTTTCAAATGTTATTGATAAAAATAATAAGCCCCTTTACTTTCAAACAAAAGGAGAAACAGCTCTTTGTATTAATGACCAGGAATTAATTGGTCATGGAAGAGAATATCATGCAGATGGATTTGGAAGTCCGATTGGGAAACTTAAAGGTATAAACACATCTATTGAAGACATGTCTCCTAAAGACTTAGAAATCTATGGAATTGTTGAAGGGAAAAACACTTCTCTTAACTTTGAAGGAGGAGTAAAAGTTGAGGGAGAAATAATTACTGGAAAGAGAGATTTACAAGGCAAGATAATTTTAATTTCCTTGAAAAACTGTACGGTTACATATTTAGAAAAAGTTCTTTTCGACCCAAGCTGTGGTGTATATGATATGGCTGTTGGAGAAACTATCAAATCTGCTTTCGCTGGACCTGCCGCAATAGATTCGTTTGATGATCTTTATTCTGTGTCTAGTAATAAAACTAGTAAAATAGTATATTCAAAAAATGAACAAATTTTACATGGTTTATACCAAAAAGTAAGAGAGATTAGGTCTAATAAAGTGTTTGATATTAAGGAAATAAAACACATTTTAAAAGACGTTAAAAAAAATTACAATAGAGAGTGGTTAATCTTATTAGAATTATATGAATTAGTTTATAAGAAAGATATAACTTTAGAAGAAGATATTCATTCACACTTAATTGATCTTCAAAAAAACAAAGATCTAACTCAATTAATTAGTGATGGATTTAGTTTAATTAACAAATAGTAAATTATGCAATCTTGGGTTAAAATTGATAAAAATTCTGACTTTAGTATTTATAATATCCCATTTGGTATTTTTTCAACAGATAATAAAAGTAAAAGAGTTGGAATTGCTATTGGAGAACTTATTTTAGATCTTTATTCTGCCAGTTCATTTGGTATTTTTAATGAGTTAAATATTGACAAAGAAGTATTTAATTCTGGTTACTTAAATAATTTTATTTCACAAGGAAAACAGATTACTTCAAAAGTTAGATTAATAATTCAAAACGAACTTTGTAACAGTTCATCTGTTTTGAATAATAATTCTTCCGTTTTTTTAAATCAGTTAGATGCGAAGATGCATATGCCAATAAAAGTTGGTGATTACACTGATTTTTACTCTAGTATTGAGCACGCCACTAATATTGGCACAATGTTTAGAAATCCAAAAAATGCACTTCTTCCGAATTGGAAACATTTACCTGTGGGCTATCATGGTAGAGCTTCTTCGATAGTAGTAAGTGGGGAAGAAATAAATAGGCCAAAAGGCCAGGTCTTAATAAATAATTCGAAAAATCCAACATTTCAAGAATCGTCAAGAGTAGATTTTGAATTAGAAATGGGTTTTATAATTGGAAAGAACTCAAAACTAGGAGACTCGATTTCTACAAAAAATGCTGAGGATTATATTTTTGGCAAAGTTCTTTTTAATGATTGGTCTGCTAGAGATATTCAAAAATGGGAATATGTTCCTTTGGGTCCTTTTTTAGCTAAAAGTTTTGCTTCATCAATTTCTCCTTGGGTTGTAACACTTGAAGCTCTTGAGCCTTTTAGAGTTGCTGGACCTAAACAAACTCCTAAAGTATTACCTTATTTAAATTTTAATGGAGACAAAAATTATGACATAAACTTAGAGGTTTCAATACAGCCAGAACAGCATAAAGAAACCACTGTAAGTGTTTCTAACTTTAAGTTTATGTACTGGAATATGTGCCAACAGTTAGCTCATCACACAAGTAATGGTTGCAACCTGAATGTTGGGGATATGATGGCTTCTGGAACAATAAGCGGTAAAGATGAGAAATCTTATGGTTCAATGCTAGAGCTATCCTGGGCAGGGTCAAAGCCTGTAGATTTAGGGAGTGGTAATTCAAGAAAGTTTATTGAAGATAATGATACAGTAATTATAAAAGGATATTGTAAAAAAGAAGAAATAAGAGTAGGTTTTGGAGAAGTAAGAACTAAAATATTAAAATCTATTTAAAATAAAGCAAATGAAAGATATAAAATCATTAGATCCAGCAGCATTAGAGACTAAGGAGCTTCATAAAATTCTTTTATCTTCAATTGCACCAAGGCCTATAGCTTTTGCTAGCACAATAGATAGTAAAGGGAATGTAAACTTGAGCCCTTTTAGCTATTTTAATGTCTTTAGTTCAAACCCCCCAATATTAATTTTCTCCCCTTCAAGAAGAGTAAGAGATAATACAACTAAACACACATTAGAAAATGCTAAGGAAACAAAAGAGGTGGTTGTTAATGTTGTTAATTATTCTATTGTAGAGCAAATGTCAAAATCAAGTTGTGAATATGACAAAGGGGTAAATGAGTTTATCGAAACTGGTCTAACACAAGTTAAATCACTTAAAGTAAAGCCACCAAGAGTTTCAGAATCGCCAATATCATTTGAATGCACTGTTGACAATGTCATTTCACTTGGTGAGTCTGGCGGGGCCGGTCAATTAATTATAGCTAAAGTTGTTCATATTCATATTGATAAAGATTATTTAAATGATAAAGGTGATATAGATTCAGAAAAACTAGATCTAGTCGCTAGGATGGGGGGAGATTGGTACACTAGGGTAAGCAAAGAAAGTATGTTTAAAATTCCTAAGCCTTAAAATTTGCAAGAAAAAATTAAACTAATATGGGATTTTAGAGATCCTGATTGTGTGCACTAGCAAAACATTATCAGATTCATTTAAATGAATTCTTAAGCTCTTATTAGACACAATATTTTGAGTATGGAAAGAAATAAATGATGATATGAAGCATATTAAAGCTTTAGTAAAATTTTGTAAAGCATCTCCATCAAAAGTTAATCTTATTGAATATAATAATACTGAAAACTCTTTTTTTACTGCTGCTAAAGATAAAATAATTCAAGAATACATTTCAGAGTTAGAAAAAAATAAGATTCCAGTAACCATTAGAAAATCTAGAGGAAAAGATATTGATGCTGCATGTGGACAACTTGCAAATAGAGAAATAAACTAATTTAATCTAGTTTATTTTGAATTGTATATTTATTGTATGAAAGAAATTGAAAAAATAAAATTGCACATTAAAGATGAAATGGAGCTTTTTGAAGGAAAGTTTTCTAAATCTATGGATTCTTCAGTTTCTCTTTTAAATAGAATAACTCATTATGTGGTAAATAGAAAGGGAAAACAAATTAGGCCTATGTTTGTTTTTTTAACTGCTAAAATGCTTTCAAATGGAAAGACTAATGAAAAAGTTTTTAGAGCAGCCTCTGTGATAGAATTGATTCACACTGCCACCCTTGTTCATGATGATATTGTAGATTCAAGTAATGTCAGAAGAGGATTTTTTTCTTTAAATGCTTTGTGGAAAAATAAAATTGCAGTTTTAGTAGGAGATTTTCTTTTATCAAAAGGAATGCTACTTTGTATAGATAATAATGATTTTGACCTTTTAAAGATAATTTCAAAATCTGTGAAGGATATGAGTCAAGGAGAATTATTGCAAATTGAAAAAGCTAGAAGACTAGATATTGATGAACAAACCTATTTTGAAATAATTAATAAAAAAACAGCGTCATTGATATCTTCTTGTTGTGCTTTAGGTGCAGCAGCTTCAAATGTTTCTGAAAACAAAATTGATGAATTGGCGAGTTTTGGACAAAAAATAGGCATTGCTTTTCAGCTAAAAGATGATTTGTTTGATTATGGAAACAAAAAAATTGGAAAGCCTATTGGAATTGATTTAAAAGAAAAAAAGTTAACTCTTCCATTAATTTTTACTTTAAATAATTCTTCTAAATCAAAAAAAAGATGGTTGATAAATTGTATAAAAAACCATAGCAATAATAAAAAAGTAATTCAAGAAATGATAGAACATGTGAAAGAAACAGGAGGAATTGAATATACTTTATCTAAACTGAAGGAATTTCAGAGTGATGCATTAAAAGATATTAGTAAATTTCCTGAAAACCAATATAGAGAAAGTTTAATATGTTTGGTAAATTACGTAATAGATAGAGAGTATTAGATTTTTTTAATATGTTTTTAAATAATGCTTTTAAAAACATTTTTTTTATTTAAATTCAGTAGCACAATAAATTAAATAATTTGATATCTAAAAATACAATAGATAAAGTTTTTGAACAATCCAGAGTTGAGGAAGTTATAGGTGATTTTGTTAATTTAAAAAAATCTGGATCAAATTATAAGGCGTTAAGCCCTTTTTCTAATGAAAAAACTCCAAGTTTTGTTGTCTCACCAGTTAAACAAATTTGGAAAGATTTTAGTAGTGGAAAAGGAGGAAATGCAATTGCATTTTTAATGGAGCATGAACACTTCACCTATCCTGAAGCAATTAAGTATTTAGCTAGAAAATACAATATTGAAATTGAAGAAACTCAAACAAATAAGAAAGATAAAGAGAAAGCTAGTGAAAGAGAAAGTTTATATATAGTTTCCGAGTTTGCTAAAGATTTTTTCAAAAAACAATTAAATGAATCTGAAGAAGGCAAATCAATTGGCCTTTCTTATTTTAAAGAAAGAGGATTTGGCTTAGAAACTATTAATCAATTTGATTTAGGATTTTCTCCAAAAGAAATTAATTGTTTTTCAAAAATTGCTTTAAAAAAGGGATATGTTAAAGATTTTTTAGAAAAAACAGGATTGTCTATTTTTCAAAATGATAAATCTATAGATAGATTTAGAGGAAGGATTATTTTTCCAATTCATAGTATGTCAGGAAGAGTTTTAGGATTTGGGGCAAGAATCCTGAATAGTGAAATTAAATCTGCTAAGTACTTAAATTCACCTGAAAGTCTTATATATAATAAAAGTAAAATTTTATATGGCATATATTATGCTAAACAAGAAATAGCTAAGCTCGATAATTGCTTTATAGTTGAAGGCTATACTGATGTTATTCAACTATATCAGAAAGGAATAAAAAATGTAGTTTCATCTTCTGGGACTGCATTAACAAATGATCAAATTATATTAATTAGAAGATTAACTTCAAATATTACTATGCTATATGATAGTGATAAAGCAGGAGTAGATGCTACTTTAAGGGGTGTAGATATGATTTTAGCAGCAGGAATGAATGTTAGTATTTGTACTTTTCCAAAGGGTCACGATCCTGATAGTTTTAGTCAAGAGCGTAGCAATCAAGAGATAAAAGATTTTTTATCTCAAAACTCCAAAGATTTTATTCAATTTAAAGCATCGATTTTATCTGAGAATGCTAAAGATGATCCTATTTTAAAAGCTAAAACAATTAATGAGATTGTAAATAGTATTTCAACAATTCCAGACAGAATTAAGCAAGAGATATATGTAAAGCACTGTTCTAAAATAATGGATGTTTCCGAAGATGTATTATTTAATTCCTTAGCTCAACACAATAAAAATGAGGTTGCATACCTCTCTAAGAGAAATGTTAATAAAATTAAAAAAACCCCAAAAAATATAAAAGTTGATATACTATTTGAACTTGAAAAAAAAATTATAGAAATTTTATTATTGTATGGTACTCAAAAAGAAAAATTTGAGGAATTGATATTAAAAAAAGATAAAAATGGTGAGGTTGTTATGGAACCTACTATAGTTGAATCTTTAGTTTATGAAAAAATATTTTTGGATTTACAGCAAGATGAAGTAGAATTCACAAACGAATCTTTTAAAATTCTTTATAAAGCAATTATAAATGAACTACAAAAGAAAGGCAAATTGGTTCTAGATATTTTTTTAAATAGTTTAAAACCAGATTTATCAAATCATGTAACTTCTATTTTAATGAATGAAGATAGATATCAACTTCATGATTGGTTAAGTAAAAACATTTTTGTTAAAGACAAAAGAAAAGTGATTTCTCAATTAGTTTCTGAAACGATCCTAAGCTTAAGAACTTATTTAATTAATGAAAAAGTTAAAGAGCTTAAGGAAGAAACACAAAAAGAAACTAATGATAATAATGAAATACTTGAAGAAATTACTGATTATTATAAACTAAAATCTTTATTGTCAAAAAAACTTAATAGAGTTTTATAATCTTTATCTTAATTCATCTGGAATTAAGTAAACAGGAACAGGATTCATTTTATGAAGATTCTGTTTATTAAATTTATTTAAAATTTCAAAAACTTTCTTTTGCCTTCCTGAAAAGTCAAGCGAATTTTTCCCATAATCTTTTTCCTTCATAGCCCATTCTAATTCTTCATAAGTAGCACCAATTTGATCTTCGTCTGTTCTAGCATCATCCCATAGGCCATCTGTTGGTTTTGCTAGAATAATTTCTTCAATAATTGCAAGTTCTTTAGCTATTTCAAATATTTCAGTTTTGTAAAGATCAGCTATAGGACTAATATCAACGGCTCCATCACCATATTTTGTATAGAACCCTATTCCAAAATCTTCTACTTTATTTCCTGTTCCAACAACTATATAATTATTTATTCCAGCATAATAATATAAAGTAGCCATTCGTAATCTTGATCTTGAATTGGCTAGAGAAAGCAAATTATTTTTATTTGAATTAATCTCTACTGAATTTTTAAAAGACAAAAAAGATTCGCTTAAATCAATTGATTTTGAGGAGATGTTTTTATGTTTATTCTTTAACCAATCAATATGTTTTTTGGCTCTATTATGTTCTTTTTTACTTTGTAGTATTGGTAAGTCTAAACATAAAGTAGGTAAACCAGTTTGCGCACAAAGTGTAGAAGTTACAGCTGAATCAACTCCTCCAGAAACTCCTAATACAAAACCATTTGTATTAGATTTTTCTGAATACTTTTTTAACCAATCTATGATGTTTTCAATGATTTTTTTTGAATTCATTTATTAAATTTATTAAAGTAATTTAAATAATTGGCTTAGTTTATATTAAGTTTGATAATCAAAAGATTGTGATATACAAAATTAACAGTTTTATGATTGATTATAAAATTTACAATGTTATTTTATGTTTTTTTTCAATTATTTTTTTAGGATGTGAATCTAAAAAACCAGTTGAGGAATTAATTATTCATCGTTTTGAAAATGAATTTTATAATTCAAATGAACAAAATCTTAAATTACTTGTTAAGAAATATCCATATTTATTTCCTAAACAGTATCCAATGGAGACTTGGAAATCTTTTTTAAAAGACTCTACAAGACTTAGTATATATGATAACAGCTCAAGAATTTTTGATGATTTTGAAACAATATCTAAAGAAATTTTGGAAGTTTTTTTGAAATTAGAGGGAATTTTTCCAAAATTCAAAAGGCCCAAAGTTATTACATTAAATTCTCAATCTGAATATGAGGATAGAGTTATCTATGTAGATTCTTTATTATTTATTTCATTGGATTCTTATTTAGGAAAAAATTTCTATCCAGAATTGCCTGAATATATTTCTTTAAACATGTCCAAGGAATACATTTCAAATGATGTTGCAGAAAAAATTTCTCAAAACTTTGTTTACAAACCGAATGATAGGTCATTATTGGCTGAAATGATATATCATGGAAAAATTTTGTTTTTAAATAAATATCTAACCTCGTTTAATAAAAATTATATAAAATTTCACTCAGATTTGAGTAAAATTAATTGGGCTGAAGAAAATGAGTATAATATATGGAGTTTTTTTATTGAAAATGATTTTCTTTTTAGCACAAGAAATGATTTAAAACCAAGATTTATATATTTTTCTCCTTTTTCAAAATTTAATTTAGACATTGATAAAGATTCTCCCGGAAGTATAGGAAAATGGTTGGGTTTTAAAATTGTAAATTCATATATGAAAAATAATAACACAAGTATAGATCAACTTGTAAAAGAAGATTATTATAAAATTTTTAACAAATCAAAATATAAACCAAATAAATAATGAAGAAAACACGAATATCATTTGATGTAAAATTAGATGAAAACAAAGTGCCAGAAAAAATTACTTGGTCTGCTCCAGATGGAGGTGTTTCAAATGAAGTTTCAAAAGCAGTTTTTTTGTCAGTTTGGAATCATAATTCACAGGAAACATTAAAAATTGATTTATGGACAAAAGACATGCCTTTGGATCAAATGAATGTTTTTTTTCATCAAACCTTAGTGAGTATGAGTGAAACATTTTTCAAAGCAACACAAAATGAAAAAATGACAGATTCATTTAAACAATTCTGTGAATATTTTGCTGAAAATTTAAAGCTACAGTCTCCGCCTAGTCAAAGTTCAGAATGAATTAAATTCATAATTTCATCTCTTCCTAATCTTAATTTAGATGAACATGTAATATTTTCAGGAGAAATTTTTATTTTTTCAAAAAGTATCTTAAGATATTTTTTTACTTTTTTATCTTTTTGATTAGGTTTTAGCTTATCAGCTTTTGTAAAAATTATTTTGAAATTTATATTATTATTACTAAGCCAACTTATAAAATCTAAATCAATTAACTGAGGTTCATGTCTAATGTCAATTAAAACAAATGTTAGAGATAGATTAGTTCTATTTTTAAAATAATCTATAATAATATTTTCAATTTTTCTTTTTTCTTTTTTAGAAATTTTAGCATATCCATAACCAGGAAGGTCTACCAAAAACCAATTGTTGTTTATTAAAAAATGATTAATCAATAAAGTTTTTCCAGGATTTCGAGAAACCTTAGCAATCTTTTGGTTAATAAGCATATTTATCAATGAAGATTTACCAACATTTGATCTGCCAATAAATGTAAATTCGTGAATATCTGTTTCGGGACAATCTATAGCCTTTAAGCTACTTTTAATAAACTTTGCAGATTTAATGATCATGGCTAAAATTTTTTTTCACCAAGCCATTTTTCAACAATATTATTAAACTTTTTAGGATGTTCCATCATAGGAGCATGACCACAATTTCTTATCCAAAACAATTTTGAATTAGGCAATAATTTATTAAATTCATTTGCTACTTCTGGAGGAGTTACACCATCATTTTTTCCCCATATTAATGCTGTTGAAACCTTAATTTTAGGAAGATCTTTAGCCATATTATGACGAATTGCACTTTTTGCCATAGCTAAAATCTTGATTACTTTTTTTCTATCATTAACAACCTCAAATATTTCATCAACGATTTCTTTTGTAGCTATTTTAGCAGAGTAGAAAACATCCTGTGTTTTTTTTTTAATAAACTCGTAATCTCCTCTTTTTGGATAAGTATCACCCATTGCATTTTCATATAAACCAGAACTTCCTGTTAATACTAAAGCTTTAGTAAATTCTGGAAAGAGTTTAGCATGTAAAAGCCCTACGTGACCACCTAAAGAATTCCCAACTAAAATTACCTGATCTAATTTTAAATATTTTATAAAATTATTAATGAATTTTGCAAAATATTTAACATTAGTGTCGATAAGAGAAGCCGTATATATTGGTAATTCAGGCATGAATATTTGATAACCAATTTTTGGAAAATAAGAAATAAATCCTTCAAAATTTCCAAGACCACCCATTAACCCATGAAGAATTATAATAGGTTTTCCTGTTCCACTAGTTAAATATTTATACCCTCCTTTTTCTACATGTTTTCTTTCTTGCATAATAAAATCACTACTTATATATAAACAAATATACTAATTACAAAATACAAATTATTGAAATTAGGGATATTCTTATGTCTTTTAAATGATTGATTATCAGAAATTTATATGTATAAAATTTAATCACAATTAAAATTATTAACAAAGTGGTAAAAAGTGGTAAAAAGTGGTAAAATTTCGATATATTTGAGATTACACAAAAATATCAAGTGGTTAATTTAATTGGAACATATCATTGTAAAGCTGACGTCAAAGGTCGATTGATGTTGCCAATTGCTTTAAAGAAGCAGCTAGGAGTTAATATCAATGAAAGTTTTATTCTAAAGAGATCTGTTTTTCAACCTTGCTTAGAATTACATCCTTATTCAGAATGGAAATTGACAATGGATAAAATTAATACGTTAAATAGGTTTATTAAGAAAAATAATGATTTTATAAGGATGTACACAGCTGGTGTTAGAATTGTTGATTTAGATAATAGTGGAAGAATATTAATACCTAAAGATTTATTAAAAACATATTTTTCTAAGAATCATCTTGTATTAACTACAGCAATAAACATTATTGAAATTTGGGATAACGATTCTTATGAAAATGTTATTAATAATCCTAAAATTGATTTTGCAGATTTATCTGAAAAAGTAATGGGAAATAAAGAAGAAGATGTATCATAATCCTGTAATGTTAGAAGAATCTATTGCAAGTCTCGGGATTAAAGAGGATGGAGTTTATGTTGATTTAACTTTTGGTAGCGGAGGACATTCTAAAGAAATTTTAAACGCTTTAGGTAAGAATGGAAAATTATTAGCCTTTGATCAAGACTTAGATGCAATTAAAAATGAAATATTGGATGATAGACTGTTATTAATTAATCAAAATTTTAAATTTTTACAACAAAATTTATTATATCATGGATATCAAATGGTTGATGGTATCCTAGCAGATTTAGGGGTTTCATCTTATCAATTTGATACACCAGAAAGAGGCTTTTCTATTAGACATCAATCAAAGTTAGATATGAGAATGAATAAGAATGGAGAATTAACAGCATCAGAAATTTTAAATAATTACTCGGAAATAGAATTAGCAAAAATTTTTTATGAGTATTCTGACCTAAGAAATTCTAGATCAATTGCAAAATTAATTGTTAATAAAAGAAATGAAAATAAAATTAATTCAACAGAACAGTTTAATAGTTTATTAGATCCAGTTTTATTAAAAGGGTATGAAAATAAAACTTTAGCAAAAATTTATCAAGCATTGAGAATTGAAGTTAATGATGAGATAGAAGTTTTAAAACAATTATTAGTTCAATTACCAGATGTTTTGAAAACAGGGGGAAAGGTTTCGATTATTACTTATCATTCTGTAGAGGATAGACTTGTAAAAAGGTTCATCAATAATGGATGTTTTGGGTTAGAACCATTAAAAGATGATTTTGGAAAAACTAATTTACCATTTAAAAAGTCATTTAAGTTTAAAGTACCTAGTAAGGATGAAAAAAAAAACAATAGTAGATCAAGAAGCGCTAAGTTAAGATCAGCAGTAAGGATATGAATAAAATAAATAAAATAATATTAGGAAATTTTTTAATTGAAGAAGGTTCTTTAAAAAATTGGAAACTGGTAACTTTTCTTTTCATTATGGCAATTATAATGATCTTTTCTTCACATTCTATAGATAAAAAAATAATATTAATTGGAGATTTAAAAAATGATGTTTCTGTTTTAGAAAGTGAGTTTGTAGATAACAGAAAAAGTGTAATGAAATTAAAAATGGAATCAAATGTTACGTCAGTATTGAAAGATAGAGGAATAAAAAGTTTTAATAACCCTCCCCAAAAAATAATCGTAAACTAATGTTAACTAACCAAAAACAATTTTTATACAGGCTATATTTTGTTGCTAGTATTTTGGTTGTTTTAGGTTTAGGAATAGGATATAGAATCTTTGATATTCAGTTCTTAGAAGGTGAAAAGTATAGAAAAATTGCAAAAGAAAAAACAATTAAAAACTTCATAATTACTCCAAAGAGAGGTAATATATATTCAGATGATGGAAGTCTATTGGCTTCAACAACAATTAATTATGATGTGTATTTTGATGCAGTTACAGTTACAAATAAGAACTTTAATAAATATATTAATTCACTTTCTGAAGCTTTATCAATACGATTTAATAAACCAGTAGTTTTTTTCAAACAATCTTTAATCAATGCTAAAAAATTAAATAAAAGATATCATCCAATTGTAAGAAATGTTTCAATAAATATACTGAATGATATTAAAAAAATGCCTTTGTTTAAAATGGGCGGAATAAAAGGAGGCTTAATTATAGAAAAAAAGAATTACAGAGAATATCCATTAGATAAAATTGCTGAAAGAACAGTAGGCTATGAGAGAATAAATGAGAAAAATATTTATGTAGGGGTTGGATTAGAACATGCATACGGAGATTTATTAAGGGGAAAGAATGGATCGCAGATAATGCAAAAAATTTCAAATGGAAAGTGGAAACCTTTAGACAATCCAAACCAAAGAGAGCCCAAACCGGGCTTAGATATAATGACCACTATTAATGTTGGTCTTCAAGATATTGCACACCATTCTCTCTTAGCACAATTGGAAAAGTTTGAAGCTGATCATGGTTCTGTTGTGGTTATGGAAACCAAAACCGGAGCAATTAAAGCAATTTCAAATTTGGGAAGGACATCAGAGGGAAAATATTATGAAAAATTAAATTATGCTGTTGGTGAATCTCATGAACCAGGCTCTACTTTTAAATTAATGGCTATGATAGCTGCATTGGAAGATGATATTGTAGGCTCTTCTACAATCATAGACACAAAAGATGGTATACTTTCATTTTATGGAAGCAAAGTTAGAGATTCTAAAAAAGGAGGTTATGGAAAGATAACTGCTAAAGAAGTTTTTAAATTTTCTTCCAATACTGGAATTGTTGATATTATCACGAAAGGATATTCAAAAAATCCCGAAAAATTTTCTGATAGATTATACAACATGGGATTAAATAATACTCTGAATTTATCAATAAAAGGAGAAGGAATACCAATAATACCACACCCAAAAGATAAAAACTGGAATGGCTTATCACTTCCATGGATGGCATATGGTTATGGAGTATCATTAACTCCAATGCAAACTTTATCTTTTTATAATGCTATTGCAAATGATGGCGAATTATTAAAACCTATTTTTTTAAATAAAAAAAATGTTGTTAATAAAATCGTTTTAAACCCCTCTATCTGCTCTAAAGAAACATTATCAGAAATAAAGTTAATGATGGAAAGTGTTGTTAATGAAAAGGGAGGAACTGCATATAATATTAAGTCAGATGAATTTAAAATAGCAGGGAAAACAGGTACTTGTCAAGTAGATTATAATACAGATAATGTTCAATACATATCAACTTTTGTAGGATATTTTCCTGCTGATAAACCAAAGTATTCATGTATAGTAGTAATACATAAGCCAAATAAAAGTAAAGGTTATTATGGAAATATAGTGGCAGCGCCAGTATTTAAAAGAATTGCTGAAAAATTATTTTCTATTACCCCTCAATTAAAATCTAAAATGCTTGAAAAAGATTTAATTAAAAAGACATTAAATAAAGCGCAATTAAAAATCACTAATAATAGAAATAAAATAGAAAATTTAAAGGGTAAAAATTTTCATGATGTTTTACCAAGATTAGAAAACTTAGGATTTAATGTTGAACATAAAGGAAAGGGTTTAATTATTAAAAATTTTAGAATAGTTAAAAATTCAAACAATAAAAAGGTAATTATAGAATTATCATGAAGCTTTTAAAAGAAATATTATATAAAGTAAATATTAATTCTGTTATAGGATCTACTAATATTAAAATAAATAAAATTGAATTTGATTCAAGAAAAATACTAGATAATGATTTGTTTGTAGCAATAAAAGGAAATAATGTTGATGGAAATAAATTTATTCCACAAGCTATTGAAAAAGGAGGTAAAGTTGTTTTATGTCAAGCAATTCCAAAAGAAATTGTAAAAGGTGTTACATATATAAATGTAAGGGATATAAGAGAATCATTAGCATTAGTGTGTTCTAATTATTATAACAATCCATCAAAAAATATAAAGCTTATTGGAATAACTGGCACAAATGGAAAAACGACTACTTCAAATTTAATGTTTCAATTATTTAAGTTCTTTAAGTATAAAGTTGGTTTAATTTCAACCAATAAAATTATTATAGGAAATAAAAAAATAGAATCGGATAATACAACACCAGATCCTTTGACCTTAAATAAGGTTTTATACAATATGGCGGAATCTAAAGTTGATTTTTGTTTTATGGAAGTTTCTTCGCATGCAATTAAACAAAAAAGGGTTAGTGGATTAAATTTTAAAGCAGGGATATTTACAAATCTTTCTCATGATCATTTAGATTATCACAAAACATTTTATGAATACAGAGATATTAAAAAAAAGTTTTTTGATTCTCTTGACAGCAATTCTTTAGCTATTATAAACGCTGATGACAAGAATGGTAATTATATGGTTCAAAATTGTAGAGCAAGAATTTTTCAATATGCTATTAAATCTAACGCTGATTATTCTCTGAAAATTTTTGAAAAAGATTTTGATGGAATGAAGATGAAAATAAACGGCTCAGAAGTGTGGACTAGGTTAACAGGAAAATTTAATGCGTATAATATTTTGGCTACCTATACGTTAGCTAAAAATTTTGATTTTAAAGAAGAAGAACTTCTCAATAATATTAGTCGTTTGGAAACAGTTGAAGGCAGATTTGAAAAGATTTCAAAAAACAAAAGCAATAAAATTGGAATAGTTGATTATGCTCATAGCCCAGATTCAATTCAGAATATTTTACAAACATTAAATGATTTGAAAGATAAAAGTTCATTAATTACAGTACTAGGTTGTGGTGGCGATAGAGACACTGATAAAAGACCCTTAATGGGTAAAATTGCAGCTTCATTAAGTGATAGAGTCGTGTTTACATCAGATAATCCAAGATTTGAAGATCCTAAATTAATTATTAAACAAATGGAGGCAGGTGTAGATAAAAAAGATCTTTATAAAGTTTCATCTATAATAGATAGAAAAAAAGCTATAAAGTTTGCATGTGAAATAAATTCTGGAAATGATGTGATTTTGGTTGCTGGAAAAGGTCATGAAAAATATCAAATAAATGGAGAAAATAAAATTGATTTTGATGACAAAAAAATATTAGAAGAATTTTTAAAAAACAAAAATTGATATGTTATATTTTTTATTTGAATATTTAGAATTAAAATACCAATTACCAGGGGCAAGTTTATTTCAATACATATCATTTAGATCTGCATTAGCTTTTGTTTTTTCATTGACGCTCTCAATAAAGTATGGGAAGAATATAATAAACTTTCTTAGAAAAAAGCAAATTGGAGAAACTGTTAGAGATTTAGGTTTAATTGGACAAAAAGAAAAAACAGGCACACCAACTATGGGTGGTTTAATAATCATTATGTCAACGATTATTCCTGTCATTTTATTATCAAATTTTAAAAACATTTATATCATAATATTAATATTTACCACTATATGGTTAGGATTTATTGGATTTGCAGATGACTATATTAAAATTTTTAATAAAAACAAGGATGGTCTAAAAGGGAAATTTAAATTAATAGGACAAATTTTATTAGGACTAATAGTAGGTCTAGTATTATATTATC
>Ga0066372_10000044_pt1 | contig 35916 bp, 44 predicted proteins | sample Knorr_S15_td_250_FD_77011 | JGI IMG/M metagenome (GOLD analysis project Ga0066372, IMG submission 77011) | Marine microbial communities from Southern Atlantic Ocean transect - Knorr_S15_td_250_ad_251m_LV_A | ecosystem: Environmental > Aquatic > Marine > Oceanic | place: Southern Atlantic ocean... | reverse complement strand
TGGGAAAGAGCTAATATTTTGATTGTTATCTCACTTTTATAAGTTATTATTATCTTATGAAATTTCTTAAATATATAAGTCTTGTTGCGCTTTTAGCTGTAATTTCGTTCTTTTTGTTTAATGAAAAAGAAATAGCCTCATTAGAAAGACCTATACCAGCTAATCTTTCAGAAAATTTAAGAGAAGATATTAGGAAACTTCCTTTTACAGGTGCTCATAATTTTAGAGATCTAGGTGGTTACAAAACTGCGGATGGGAAAACTGTTAAATGGGGCAAAGTTTATCGATCAGATAATCTCCATTCACTTACTGATGAAGATGTTAAATACATGGAAAGATTAAATCTAAAATCTGTAGTTGATTTCCGTTCTGATGAAGAAAGAAATGAGGAACCTGATAGATTAACCCCTAATATGACTCCAATTTTGCTACCAATAAAGTTTGAGCCAGAGGGAGTAACAGAAACTTTGATGAGGGATTTAACTTTTGGAGACCTCGATTCTTCAAATTTATTACGAGACTTTAATATTGTATTAGTTAAAGAATTTACTGAAGAATACAGACAATTTTTTCGTCATATAGTCGATAATGACGGGGAACCTTTTGTTTTACATTGTACTGCTGGAAAAGATAGAGCTGGGTTTGGTAGTGCTATGATTTTAACAATTTTAGGCGTCCCAAGAGAAAAGGTTATTGAAGATTATTTATTAACCAATACATATGTCAGTGATCATGTTGATAGTGAATTGCTAGAAATTGAACTTAAAACTTTTTTCAGAGCTGATAGTGATAATTTAAGAAAGATACAACTAGTCGAAGAAAGATACATACAGGCGGCCTTTGATACTATTGATAGTCATTGGGGCGGAATGGACAAATACCTTTCCGAAGGACTAAACTTGAATGAAAGTGATATTGAAAAATTAAAAAGTATCTACCTTGAATAGTAAGTTATCTCAAATATTTAGAGCGGTGATTTAAGAATCCACAGCCTCTCATTCCTTAGAGCTCTTTTTACATACTCCTATATAATTCGTGTCCTGGTTTAGAGATATCGGGAGTATGTAAAGTACCTCCCTCTAAAATTGCTCCTTGCGATAAGTCGGTATACGATTTTTTCCAATCCAAAATATACATTCTCTTGGAAATTCTCCATTCACCATTACGTTTTTCAAATTCATCTAAATAACGCCCACCATACATATTACTAGGGTCATCATTGCCACTTGATCCGGTAGAGATTCCATAGGATTCTACTTCCGCTTTGTTACCATTAATCTTGATTATCTCGCCGGCCACTAGATGCCACCTTTTGACTGCTTTTTGTTCATGCACCATAACCATAGGAACAAATTCGTCTGCACGGCCTGAAAAAAAACCATAATCTACATGAGCATCTGGCCAATAACAAGATGCTTGTCCAGCTTCATCAAGCCAATCCATAGTACGAGAATATCTTTGTAATATCTCACTTATTTCTTGTTTATCAAGAAGTTCTTGTAGTCGATCGTCCATCCTATATCTCCTTATTATATTTCTTATTATCTTTGTCTTGTCTTTCTTACTTAAAAGTAAATTAGATAATAACCCAAATTTAACAATTATCTAACTAATGTTAGAGATTAGTGGTGTTACACTTTTTTATTATTTAAACTCAATTGTGCTTTTCAAAGGTCTCATTGATTCAAAAAAATTAGAAGGAGAATATAATGAATAATTTAATATTAAATCCAGTACTGTGTATGGCTATTTTGACTTTTTTTATGATGATTTGGATGTATGCCTCAAGGATTCCTGCATCAAAAATTCTTGAGGAAAAAGGAATAGATCTTCAAGATTTATCTCACCCATCAAAATTAGGTGGTATTTTTCCAAGTAAAGTAGAAAGAGTAGCAGATAATTATAATCATCTATTTGAACAACCAACTGTTTTCTACGCAGTAATATTTATAATTTGGGCGCTCCAACTAACTGATAGTTTTTATATTAATTGCGCATGGCTTTACTTTATCATTCGTCTAATTCATTCAATCTTTCAATCAACGTTGAATAAGGTTTGGGTTAGATTTGGATTATTTATGATAAGTTGGATTATATTAGCATTGATGATTTTTAGGGTGAGCTTTGCTGTAATTTTTTAACGCTTTGGATGACTGGAACTCAGGGGTTTGAACCCACAACCCCGCCCCTTAGTAAGTATACCTCGAAGGGTTTATAATGGTAGAATTCTCACTTTATTAAAAGAATGCGCCAAACACTAGTGCCCTAGATATAACAAAAACACTTCACGAAAGTACTAGTTAAATCCAAAGAATATTTAAACTAACACACCATTTAGTCTTTTTTAATCATGATCCATAACTAAATTGGATATTTTGAATTAAATTCTCAGAAAGACTTTTTGCAACAGGACAATTTATTGCTGCTTGTTCAAGAAATTTCTTATATTTAATATCATAATCGCTAAGGAAATAAAATTCGATTTTAATTTCAATAATTCGTCTAGGGTCAACACCCATAATCTTACTAACCTCAGCACGAGTTCCATTTATATCTATATTATGACGATTAGCTGTAATTCCCATGACAGTTAACATACAATTAGCTAAAGAAGTTGCTACTAGATCTGTGGGTGAAAATGCTTCTCCTTTTCCATTATTATCAATAGGAGCATCAGTCCTAACTTTGTTGCCCGACTGAATATGTTTACTTTCCGTTCTTAGGTTTCCATAATAAAGAGCTTCTGAATCTATCATTTTATTTCCCATGCTGTCTGTGCTCCTTGCCATGTCACAAGAGCTAAAGTATTTCCATCTTCGTCAATAAAATTCAAAGGCCCCAAAAAAGTCATATAAAATTCACTGTCTTCTTTAAAATAGGTTTTATCATGCCGGGCATTACAAGGTTCATAACCATAACCAGGTGCTATAGCGGTTGACCCCCCGTCATCATCTCCGCCCCTAACTTCCATATATCCTTTTGTTAAAAAATATTCACCTGGACCAATATGTACATGTCTATTAAAAGAAGATCCAGCAGGGCAATCAAAGATAGCCGTCCATGCGCCAGTTTCCGGTGAAACATTTAATAGTTTCCATTTTATTGGCCCCTCACATAATCCTTTAGGAAATGATGCCCATTCCAATTTTTCTATTTGAACATATCTTCCGTCAAGTGGGTTTTGGTGGCTAACTTCATGTGATGTATTGCTCATCTTACTCTCCCGTTTCACTATAAATACAGTGTACTAAACTTAATTTAGAATGCAAATTATGGAAATAATTACAGGATTTATGTACAAAATTAATATTTATAGTTATTGGCAATAATAACTCTATTATTTAAATTCATTTGTCTCAAAGGGAAATAGAGTAACCAATGAAAAATTTAAATAATGAAATTATCTTCCCATGTGGAATCTCTATGAAGAATCGATTCATGTTAGCACCTCTAACTAACACACAAAGTTATGAAGACGGTCGTTTGTCTGATGAAGAATTTAATTGGTTAACATTAAGGGCCAAAGGTAATTTTGGTTTAACAATGTCCTGTGCCTCTCACGTGCAGCAAATAGGTAAAGGTTTTTCAGGCCAATTAGGAATATTTAATGATAATCACATAGAGGGTTTAAAGAGATTAACTGATGAAATAAAGTCTTATAATAGTCTTGCGGTTGCTCAACTTCATCATGCAGGCATGAGATCTCCAGAGGATATAATTGGAGAAAAACCTGTATGTCCTTCTGCAGATGAAAAAACCAACTCTAGAGCATTATCTCTAGATGAGGTTAAACATTTACGTGATGACTTTATTAATGCAGCCGTAAGAGCAAAAAAATCAGGTTACGAAGGTGTAGAAATACATGGGGCTCATGGCTATATCCTATGTCAATTTTTGAGCTCAACAATAAATAAAAGAAAAGATGAATATGGAGGTTCATTAGAAAATAGATCCAGAATAATATTTGAAATAGTTAAAGGAATTAGAGAAAATTGTGGGAATAGTTTTTTATTGGGTGTAAGGCTTTCGGCAGAAAGGTTTGGGGTAAAGCTGAGTGAGATTAAAATAGTATGCCAGAGACTAATTGATGAGCAGAAAATAGATTTTTTAGACATGTCATTATGGGATTCATTTAAATATCCAAATGAAGATGAACATAAAGGAAAAACCTTACTTCAGCATTTTACAGAATTAGATTTTAAAGATGTTTTATTAACAGTGGCGGGAAATATCAGGACTAGTCAGAATGTAAATGATATCATTAATTCTGGAGTTGATTTTGTAACAGTTGGAAGAGCAGCAATTTTACATCATGACTTTCCTGTCAAAGTAATGGAAAACCCAAATTTTGATCCAATTGATCTCCCTGCCCCTAAATCTCATCTAAGAAAAGAAGGTTTAAGTGAAAAATTTATTGATTATTTAAAATTTTTTAAAGGCTTCGTTGAAGATTAAATTTAAATAGTATTATTTATTTCAAGAAGGAAGAGCTCTCAGTTATTCAAATACAACGGTAATAATATGATTAAAATAATTAAACTAATTAAAAATAACCTACTTGCTTTTATAGGGATTATTAAATCAATAATTACTCAAGTTCTCTTATTTATAGGGGCTATTTTTGAATCATTAGTAACAATCATTGGTATGATTTTTAAATATGTAGCAGGGTTAGTTTTAATAATTATACTTGTTATTTGGATTTTTAGTGATAAAGAAATACAAAAATATTCAGAAACAGAAATAGACCAAATGCTTGGTGAATCATGGAATGATGGATATGGTCAAGGTCGCGCAGAAGGTATAAAATTTATCTGTGACGAAGCTGATGAATACATCTCAGAGTGTAAATAAATAAGTAAACCATAAAAAAATAACCTTAGCCTTATTCTTAGCTGTTGTGATGAGTGAGAATGGTTATTCAGAATGGTTCTACAAAAAAATTTATGCTTATTCTTCCGCCCAATCATCTGTTTTTTCTATTGATAAGGCATAGTGTTTTCTACCTAAACCAAGCAAAATAACACCAATTAAACCAAAGAAGATAGTCATGGTCATCATTGAGTAACGAACGCCGTCATAACCAGGAAAAATGAATTCATTGAAAGCTCCGGCCAATGGTGGTCCTAACATCATACCAATGGCTCCAGTGAGCATATACCCAGCAGCTACTCGTGCTCTTAAGTTAGGAGGAGTAATCACAGGTAAGGCACCACTTGCAATTCCAAAAGGTGAGTTAACGGCCGTAAGGGCTGGAGCGTAGAAAATAAAAGCCCAAAAAGGACTTGGCGCTACTAGAATTAGTAAAATAGTTGGAATAGTTATAATACCACCAATCATACCAGCTGTAATATTTGCATCTTTATGACCTCGATCAGTTAATTTTTTTGCTAAAAGGGCTACGAGTAAAGGTCCTAATGGACCGAAGACCAAGAAGATCCAACCAAATATTTGAGATGCTTCAGCTGCTTCGAGACCATGAACTCGAACAAAAAAAGTAATACTCCAAAAAACAAAGGCATAACCAGTTAAAACCAAAGATAAATTACCTAAATGATGATAGATGATGGTTGCTTTATGTTGTTTATAAAAGTCTAATAGTTGCCCTAGTCCTTGTTTACTCTCAATTGGTCCTAAGGAAGGACGTCTAACAGGTTCTTTTATTAAAAGGAAAAAAAACGATAGAAAAAAACCGGGGATAGCCACATAAACAAAAGTTTGTTGCCATGGTCGTAGCTCGCCAATGATCGGTAAAATAAGTGGGTCTGATTGCTCTACTGCACTAAGAACTAGCCCTCCAATAATGAAAGCGATTCCTGTTCCAATTACTGGTCCGGTTTGAAAAATACTTACCGCCATTGGAATATCTTTTCGTGGAAAATAATCACCTATAAGGGAGGTTGCAGAAGGGGTTAAGGTTGCTTCACCAACACCAACACCAATTCGTGCCATAAATATTTGCCAATAATTTTGGGTAAGGCCGCATGCAGCGGTGAGTAAAGACCAAAGAAAAATCCCAAATGTAATAATATGTTTTCTACTTTTTTTATCCGCAAGTGACGCGATAGGAATTGCTGCGGCGGCATAGAAAAGGGCAAAAATACCATACAGCCACCCTATCTCGGTATCACCAACACCAAGATCATCTTTCATAGGTTCAACAACAATAGCTACGACTTGTCGATCAACAAACGCAATTAAAGAGACAATGATTAAAACAAAAACAACGAACCATGCATAATTACGGTTGGGAAATGGGATTGGGCTGTTGATAGTCTAACTCTCTTTAATTTTTAGAAAATTAACTTTCGCAGTAAATACTTAAAATGCAAGACATAAAGTTGTTTTAATATAATCTTTATTTTAACTTTTTATTTTCTCTCGAGGCTTTCCTTAAGAATTTTTTTTGTATTTTTTAGAATAAACTAAATAGTCGTAAAGACAATATAGGGCTAGGTTTTGGGTTTATATGGGGCTAGGAGGCTAATGGTCGGTGCGATGGGATTTGAACCCACGACCCCCTGATCACAAGCTAAGTATACCAACGAATTCAAATTTTACACATTTCTTGAAGGATTTCTAATGTAATATAATAATAACTAAATTAATGGAAGAAAATATGCCAGATAATGATGAAGATATTGATACTATAAAGAAATTACATAACAAATATTTTGATTTGTTATCCGATAATAATATGGATGAGTTGGCAATTTTATTTAGTTATCCGTCAGCTTTTAAAGGCTTTTTAAATGAAATAGATATAGCTAGTGATAGAGAAGACCTGAAAAGAGTATATGAGAAATTAGTTTCTTCAGCACCTCAATCCGATCTTGATGCAAACATAACAACCTCAACTGAATTAAAAAATAGCATTCCTTATAAATTAAGAGACGATTCTTATGTCATCGTAATGGAATATTCTCAATACAAAGAAGATAAATCAGAATTGTTTACAGGTAGAGCTTGTTACTTATTTACTAGATCAGATGATGATTGGAAAATCTCCGGAGTGTTTTAACGAATTAATTATAATCATTTTTCGGACACTTCAATATTAATTCATAGCCTCAGAATAGGTGTTAATATCAAAGTAATCCCTCCAGATTTTTATTTTACCATTTTCCATTTCAAAAACCCCAACACATGGTAAATTTACCTTCTTTTCACCTGCAATCGTTCTATCCAGCCTTTCAGCTATAACTATATCACCCTTAGATGTGATAGACAGGATATCCCAAGTTGTATTAGTCCAGGACTGAATAAATCCATTAATAAATTGACGAATATTTTCTTTTCCTGCAACAGGCTCCATAGGCATATTATGGTAAACACCGTCATCAGCAAAATACTCCACTAATTCATCAGCATCCAGATTAGACCAAGAAATTATAAAATCTCTTATCACATTTTCATTTGATTCATTTGCCATCAAGTAATTCTTTCCAAATAACATAATACTCAATAATAAGACTAATAATATTTTTTTCATACCACCTACCTTTATAGAGCAAAAAAATTATAGCCTATAATAATAAATTTATAATTAAAAATTGAAGGTCTTAATGGTCGGAGCGGCGGGATTTGAACCCACGACCCCCGGTCCCCCAGACCGGTGCGCTACCGGGCTGCGCTACGCTCCGATAAAATTTAGGTTAAAATTGAATGAATCCCCTTTAGATCTTCCAAAATAATTTGGATATCTTCTTTATAGTGATCGGACCCACCTTGATTTTCTCTATTCAGAAAAAGATTGCGACTTAATGAGGATATTTCTGAAAGATTAACTTTCTTAAGATGTTCTATCGCTCCCTTTATTGTCAGACCATCTTTATGCAGTAAAGTTTTAATAATCATCAAGATCTTTATATCATTAGGCCTATAAAAACGTCTTCCTCCCGATCTTTTTACCGGTCTGACTTGTTTAAATTTAGTCTCCCAGAACCTCAAAACGTATGAAGGTACGCCGACTTCTTCTGAGGCCTCCCCTATGGTTCTATAAGCATCTGGTCCTTTTGACATCATTATTACCTGACTTTTCTATTTGTTATTGACTCTTCCCTTTAACTCTTTACTAGCTCTAAAAACTGTAACACGTCGGGGCTCAATTACTGCTTCTTCTTTGGTTTTAGGATTCCGGCCAATTCTTTGACCTTTATGTTTTACTAAAAAAGTTCCAAAAGAAGTTAATTTCACTGATTTACCATCAACCAAATCTAATATAATTTCTTCAAAAAATTGATCAACTATTTCAGCAGACTCAGTCTTGCTGATTCCAACTTCACTATAAATAATTTCTGAGAGCTCGGCACGAGTTAGTGTTTTAGTCATATTATCCTCTTAATTAATAAGCATAAAACATTGATTTTAAAAAAAAATCAAGCTTTTAAACTACCATCTAATCAAAGATGAACCCCAAGTAAAACCACCCCCCATGGCCAAAAATAAAATTAGGTCACCTTTTGATATTTTTTTATTTTCTACCGCCTCATATAATGCTAATGGAATTGATGCTGCGGAAGTATTGGCATGTTTATCTAGCGTCATAATAATTTTATTCCTATCCATTCCAACCTTTCTAGCAACTGCTTCAAGGATTCTTATATTAGCTTGGTGGGGTATAAATAAATCTATGTCATCAATTTTTAAATTATTATATTTTAGAGTCTCTTCAACTACTGATGAAAGATTCTTAACTGCATGTTTAAAAACTCCTGAGCCATTCATCTTTAAAAAACCTACAGAAGAAGATGTTGATGGTCCTCCATCAACATAAAGCATATCTCCATACTGACCATCAGAATGAAGATGATTACTTAAAATTCCAGAGTTGGTATTTGATGAATCTGACTGCAACACCACTGCCCCAGCCCCATCACCGAAAAGAACGCAAGTAGATCGATCTTTCCAATCTAAAATCCTACTAAAAGTTTCGGAGCCAATTACTAAAGCATTTTTAACCTTTTCTAGTCTTATAGCATTATCGGCGGATTCAAGAGCAAAAACAAAACCAGAGCAAACGGCCTGTAAATCATATGCATAACCTTTTTTAATACCTAAGCCTTTTTGAATTGCGGTAGCTGTTGCAGGGAATGTATTGTCTGGCGTAGATGTGGCTAGAACAATCATCTCAATATCAGAATTCTTAAGACCTGAGTTTTTTATAGCTATCTCAGAAGCCTCCAGGCCGAGAGAAGAAGTTAACTCACTAGTTGTTGCAATTCTTCTTTCTTTAATTCCTGTCCTTTCCACAATCCATTCATCGTTTGTATCTATAATTTTTGAGAGATCTTTATTTGTTACAATCTTCTTTGGTAATGATGCTCCAACTCCAATAATACATGATCGGATTTTTTTGTTAATAGTGGAGTCCATTAGATATTTTCTCCGATCAGGTCTTCAATTTTTTTAGAAATATTAGAGCGCGCAAGATTTATACTAAATTCGATAGCTTTAGAAAAACTAGTTGCATCAGCTCCTCCATGACTCTTAATAACTAAACCATTTAATCCTAAAAAAAAGCCACCATTATTTCCCCTAGGGTCCATTTTGTCCTTTAGAGAAAGAAATGAGTTTTTAGCAATAATCATTCCAATTTTTCCTCTTAAAGAAGATTTAAAAATAGTAGACATATAATGTGACAAAAGTTTGGCAATACCTTCGGCTGTCTTAAGAGCTATATTCCCTGTAAAACCATCGGTAATTATCACGTCTGATTTTCCTAAAGACAAATCATCACCTTCAACAAAACCTATATAATCACTTTTAAAAATAGAGGAAAGTTTTTCTGAGGCGATCTTTAGATCTTCTGTTCCTTTAGTATCTTCATGGCCTATATTTAAAATAGCTACCTTTGGGTTATCTTTTTTTAGTACACAAACCGCATATGCATAACCCATTATTCCAAACTGAACTAATTGATTAGGGGATACATCAACATTCGCCCCAAGATCTAAAACTACTGTATCTCCCTCTGGGTTAGGCCAGAGAGCAGTTATAGCAGGCCTTTCTATTCCGCTTACTGTCTTTAATATTACTTTCGATAATGCCATCAAAGCCCCTGTGTTTCCCGCAGATAATACAGCTTCTGATTCTCCTCTAGAAACAGACTCAATACTTGACCACATAGAAGATTCTTTTCCGATTTTTCTTAATGCATCAATAGGTTTTACATCCATCGGGACAACTTCGTTGGTATGAAAAATCTTCGTGTTATCTCCAAGGTTAGAATATTTGTTAATATGCTGTGCTATAATTTTCTCATCGCCATATATATTGGCATGTATATTTTCAACTTTTGAACAAGCCTCGGCTAAGCCCTTTATAGTGACGGATGGGCCAAAGTCTCCACCCATCGCATCAATTGCTATTGTAGTTAATTTATTCAAAATATTTCTTTCTACTAGAACTGATAAAAATAATTAAAATTCATCTGAAGGTCTTTGAATAATATCTTTATATCCTTTATTTTTGTATTTCTTAATTTTATCATACACATAATTACTTAAAAGCTTTGATTCCTTTATTTTTCCTTTTTCGAGTGGCCAGATATTTCTTTGAAGTGATTCAGAAAATAAATCAATATTGTCAAATTGGTTGTTATATGAATCAATACGACCATAAATTGATTGTACGGCAATCTTCATCTTTTTAGCAAAAGTGTTATCACTTATTCCAATTTCTCTATAAGTCGAATCTAGTTCTTCAATAAATGTTTCTAGTAATTTTTGTTTAAAAAATGTATTTTCTTCGTTTCTTTCATCCAAAATCTTGAAAAGAACAAATATGTGTAAAACAATAATTTCAAATCTTCCTTCAATAGTATCATCAACTTTTAAATCTTTATAAAACCAATTGTTGTAGGAGGTTTGAAGAATCTTTTTATATAAAATCTCATGCGGAAAGGAATAATCCTTATAATCCGGAGTTTTTATAGAGAATATTTCTTTAATTTTTTTAAACATTCTTTAATGGAACATTGACATACAGAATAAAAAGGACCATTTCTTTAATATTATTATATTAATAGATAAACAATAGAATGAAGTATATTAATTTAAATAAGACTTTAGTAATAATTTTGTCGTTGCACTTGTTTTCGTGTGCGCCAATAATTGAAAACAGGGGTTATGTTTTTGATGAAAAAGTAATAGGAAAAGTTGAAATAGGAAAAACAAACGCCAGTCAAATATTAGAGTTACTTGGCACACCTTCGACTACCTCAACAATAAACGCTACAACATGGTATTATGTGTATAGTAAAGCAGAAACAACTGCATTTAACCCACCAACAATAACTAAAAGAAGAGTTTTAACAGTCGGATTTGACGAAAAAAGCCAAGTAGAGAATATTGGTGAATATGGACTAGAGGATGGAAATATAATATCCTATGTAGAAAGATCAACACCGACAAGAGGTCGTGAATTGACTATAATTCAACAATTATTTGGGAATTTAGGAAGATTGGGAGCAGGTAACCTACCTGGAAACTAATGGTTAATATAGAAAAATTTGAGATAAGTAAGGGTGCTGCTCAAAGAATTAATGAAATCGTAGCACAAGAAAGTGAAAATCTACATCTCCGTATATCAGTATTAGGGGGTGGTTGTGCGGGATTTTCTTATAAATTTGATCTTGTTAAAAAAATAGATGAAGGGGATTTAATTTTTGAAAAAGATGGCGCCAAAATATTAATAGATAAAACATTTATGCCATATTTAATTGGCTCAATAATTGAGTTCGAGGATGATCTAATAGGTAAATCCTTTAAGATTAATAATCCAAACGCAACCTCTTCCTGTGGTTGTGGAACATCATTCTCAATCTAAAGTGAAACTCGCGTCTTGGAATGTTAATTCAATCCGCTCAAGAATATTTAATGTTCTTGAATGGATAGAAATTGAAAAACCCGATATTCTCTGTTTACAAGAAACTAAAGTTATAGATCAAGACTTTCCTATAAGCCCATTTGAAGATATTGGATACAATGTAGTTGCACATGGACAAAAAAGTTACAACGGTGTTGCTACACTTTCTAAGTTTACCATTGAAGATTCAATTAAAGGTCTACCTAACTATAATGATAACCAAGCAAGGTATCTAGAAACAACACATGTTGTTTCCAGTAAAATGATTAGGGTTGCAAATATATATTTACCTAATGGAAATCCTACACCTGGAGCCAAATATGACTATAAGATAGAATGGATGAAAACCTTAAAAAATCATCTTAGCAAAACCTTAAGAAACGAAGAAATATTTATCGTTGTTGGGGATTATAATGTAATTCCTGAGGAAATTGACGTTTATGCACCAGAAAAATGGTTAGATGATGCACTTTTCAAAATTGAAACTAGAAAAGAATTTAGAAAGATTCTGGCTTTGGGTTTTACTGACTCATTTCGCTCCCTGAATCCTGAAGAACAGCAATACACCTTCTGGGATTATCAAAGGGGAGCGTGGCAGAGAAATAATGGGATAAGGATTGATCACATTTTATCTTCGCCTGAAGCTGATGACATAATTTCAGAGGTGTATATATCGAAAGATACTAGAGAAAAGGAAAAACCATCCGATCATGTTCCAATAGTAAGCATTATGAATGTTGACTAAATATCAGCATAGCAATGTGTCTCATCTCTGGCGCCTGGATGTGTTACTGCTCCATATCTTGCAGGGCCTACCTGTTCAGCATACTTCCATAAAGTTCCTGAGTTATAATCAGTTTTAGGTCTATTCCATTTTTTCCTTCTTCGTTTAAGTTCTTCTTCACTTAATTCAATATCAATTGTACCTTTGTCTGCATCAATAGATATAATATCTCCATCCTCAATTAATGCTATAGGTCCTCCCTCAGCAGCCTCGGGCCCTACATGGCCAATACAAAAACCTCTAGTTGCTCCAGAGAATCTTCCATCCGTAACCAAAGCAACCTTATCACCCTTCCCTTGTCCATAAAGGGCAGCTGTTGTTGAAAGCATTTCGCGCATTCCTGGGCCACCCTTTGGCCCCTCATAACGAATAACTAAAACATCTCCATCTTTATATTGATTATTCTCAACCGCCTTAAAGGCATCTTCTTCACAATCAAAACATCTTACTGGTCCAGAAAATTGAAGGTTATCCATACCAGCAATCTTTACAATTGCTCCATCAGGAGCAAAATTACCTTTTAAACCCACTACGCCTCCGGTATCCATAATTGGTTTTTTTGCAGAATAAATAACATCCTGTGAATCATCAAATTTTACAGATTCTAGATTTTCACTAATAGTTTTTCCTGTCACTGTTAAACAAGATCCATCGATAAATCCTTCTTCTAACAGAGTTTTCAGCAACATAGGAACGCCACCAGCAAGATACATGTCTCTTGCTACATATTTACCACCGGGTTTCAGGTCGGCTATATAAGGAGTAGATTTAAAAATTTCAGCTACATCAAACAAATCAAATTCTATTCCTGCTTCATGCGCTATTGCAGGTAGATGGAGGGCTCCATTAGTTGAGCCCCCTGTTGCAGCAACTACTACCGCTGCGTTCTTAAGGGATTCCAGAGTTACTATATCTCTTGGGCGAATATTATTTTCTAAGAGAGACATTACGGCTTTACCAGAATCAAGAGCATATTTATCACGACTTTCGTCAGGAGCTGGAGGCCCTGATGAATGAGGAAGAGCGAGTCCTATAGCCTCTGAAACACAAGCCATTGTATTCGCGGTAAATTGTCCTCCGCATGATCCTACACTAGGACAGGCTACACACTCGAGTTCCATTAACTCCTCTTCCGTTATTTTTCCTGATGAATATTCTCCGACGGCCTCAAAAACATCTGCGACCGTCACATCTTTTCCTTTATACTTCCCAGGAAGAATCGAACCACCATAAATAAATACGGAAGGTACATTTAATCTTAACATCGACATCATCATACCTGGTAAAGATTTATCACAACCAGCAACACCAACCAGAGCATCATAACAATGTCCACGCATGGACACTTCGATAGAATCAGTAATAATCTCTCGACTAACTAAGGATGATTTCATTCCTTGATGACCCATCGCAATACCGTCAGTTACTGTAATAGTGCAAAACTCTCTAGGTGTTCCTCCATCGCTAGAAACACCCTTCTTCACACTTTGAGATTGTCTCATCAAGGAGATATTACAAGGGGCAGATTCGTTCCAACATGTTGCAACACCAACAAAAGGTTTATCAATGTCTTCTTTCTCAAGCCCCATTGCATAATAGTAAGATCGATGAGGGGCCTTCTGTGGACCAATCCTCACATGTCGACTAGGTAGTTTTTCGTGATTGAATCTATCTTTAGTCATATCTTTTCCTTTCAATCTAAATGTTCGTTTTAGCCACCATCCACATATTATCGCTTGTTGGTTGTTTATCTAGGAAATTAAATTTAATTATTTGATATCCAGTTGATTCAACCATTTCAGAGAGTGTTTTGGGTGTAAATTGATTAACATGATCGGGGTATCTAAAGCCACACCAGTTATCGCCTCTAAATTTCCTATTTAAACTATTATAATTTGGAACTTTAATAATAATAACACCATTGAGAACTAGAGTTTCTTTTAAAGCTTTTAAAACCTCAAAGGGTTGGTGTTCATGCTCAAGATACGATCTTAAAATAGCGGCAGAAAATTTATTATTTCCAAATTTTGATACCACCTCTGTAGCTGGTGCACATATCGCTTCACCACCTCTCTTCCGGAAGGAAATATCAGCCTCTCTTGCAGATCCTTCGGAGATATCTATACCGTAAGGAATATATCTTTCAGGTATATCATTAAACTTTATACCTGAACCACATCCAATATCTAGAACATTACCCTTTAAACAGTATTTACCTAATAAATACAATAGTTTATTTCTTTTTATTAAAGCTTTAATAAATCTTCTATTTTTTTTAAGCATGCTTACTTTTTTAGAGGAATTAAAATTTCTTTCCCATGAGAATTCTTTTTTCATCATCTCATAAGCTGGAACAATAGGCATATAAACAAAAGAACATTGTTCACACTGTATTAGTGACCACTCTTCTTTAGCGTGAAGAACTTTATTGGTATTTAACCTTTCTACATGACAGGAAGGACAATTTGTTCGTTCTTTGAGATTAATTTCTTTACTCATTATTAGTTAACTTTTCTATTAAAGAAATCGATTGTCTTATTTTCTCAAGATTCATATTCAAGCCCTCTAACCGATCTTTATTTTCTGACACTACATCTTCAGGAGCCTTAGAAAGAAAATTCTTGTTTTTTAATTTATCTTGAATACCTCCTATATTAGATTTTATTTTCAATTCTTCCTTTTGCATTCTTTCAAATTCTTTTCTCAAATCAACATTATTTGGTATTTTTAAAGCAAGTTCGACATTGTCCGATATGAAAATTGCGGATCTATTTGAAAACTGTTCCTTTGAATTAATCTTACTTACTTTGGCTAAATTTTCTAAGAATATACTTGAATCTTCTATCTCAAATATATTTAAAAAATTCTCAGTTTTGACTTCTAACTCAAGAAATTCTTTACTAGGGATATGGAGTTCCGCCCTTATTGATCTTACACCTGAAATAATATTAATTAATTTACTTACATTTTTGACATCTATATTGTCTTTATAATTAGGATAATTATTGTCCCATGAACCTGTTATTAAAGGATCTCTCTCTTTTATACTTGACCAAATTTCTTCGGTTATAAATGGCATAAATGGGTGCAATATTATTAATATTGAATCTATTAAGTATGCGCACGTGTTCCTAATTTCCTTAACGTGAGTTGATCCACTGATAAAATGAGGCTTAATGAGCTCTAAATACCAATCACAAAAATCCCCCCAAACAAAATGGTAAATTACGTTAGCTGCATCATTAAATCGATATTCTCCAATATTTCTTTCAACTTGTTTCTTTGTTTCTGAAAATTCTGTAATTATCCATTTATTTATAGAATATTTTACTTCGTTAGCATCAAAGTCCTTATTCAGAGAACATTCATTAATTTCGGAAAACCTTGCTGCGTTCCATAACTTTGTTCCAAAGTTTCTATATCCTTCTACTCTAGATTCAGACAGTTTTATATCCCTACCCTGAGCAGCCATAGATGCTAGTGTAAACCGTAAAGAATCTGCCCCGTATTTATCTATCAAAATTAGTGGGTCAACGACGTTTCCTTTAGATTTTGACATTTTCTGACCTTTTTCATCTCTCACGAGTGCGTGGATATAAACTTCCGAAAAAGGTTCTTTCTTAAGGAAAAAAAGTCCCATCATAATCATTCTTGCTACCCAAAAGAAAATAATATCAAAACCGGTTATCAAAAGGTTAGTTGGATAAAATTTTTCCAATTCTTCTGTCTTTTCCGGCCATCCTAGCGTTGAAAAAGGCCATAATGATGATGAAAACCATGTATCCAAAACATCTTCATCACGCTTGATTCTAGATAAATCTATATTTTTCTTTTTTGCTATTTCTTCTGCTTCTTCTTGATTATGAGCAACTATGATCTCTCCATCCTCAGAATACCAAGCCGGTATTCTATGTCCCCACCACAATTGTCTAGAAATACACCAAGGTTGAATGTTTTCCATCCATTCGAAGTAGGTCTTACTCCAGTTATTTGGAACAAACGATGTTTTATTCTCTTTTACAGAAGCTATGGCTGGTTGGGCTAACTTTTGAGCATCGACATACCACTGATCAGTTAAGTATGGCTCAATAATAACATCTGATCTATCTCCATAAGGTAAGGTATTTTTATACTCATCAGCTCTTTCTAAATAACCTTCTTTTTCTAGTTCATTTAGGAGCCTCTCCCTTGCTTCAAACCTATCTAAAGATTCCCAATCTTTAGGAACATTATTATTAAGCTTTGCATTTTCATCAAATATTGAAATCATCTCTAAATCATTTCTTTTTCCAACTTCGAAATCATTAAAGTCATGTGCTGGGGTAATCTTTACTGCTCCACTACCTTGTTCTGGGTCTGCATAGTTATCAGTTATGATTTTAATCTTTCTATTTACAATTGGAATTAGTACCTCCTTTCCTATTAAATCTTTGTAACGTTTATCCTTAGGATGAACAGCAATTGCAGTGTCTCCAAACATAGTCTCCGGTCGAGTCGTAGCAATTACTATATTTTTCTTCTTATCGGTTAAAAGAGGGTATTTAATATACCAGAGAAAACCGTCACTCTCTTTTTGAACCACCTCTAAATCTGAAATGGCAGTCTTTAAAAGAGGATCCCAATTAACGAGTCTTTTGTCTTTGTAGATTAGTCCTTCTTTATACAATTCTACAAACACCTTATTTACAGCAGCGCTTAGACCTTCATCCATAGTAAATCTTTCTCTGCTCCAATCGCATGATGCTCCTAACCTTCTTAATTGTTCAGTTATTTTATTCCCCGAATCATTTTTCCACTTCCAAACCTCTTCAATGAATCCTTCTCTACCAAGATCGTATCGTGTTTTGTTATCTTCATTTAAAAGCTTTCTTTCAACAAGCATTTGCGTTGCTATACCAGCATGGTCCGTCCCTGGCTGCCAAAGAACATTCTTGCCTTTCATTCTCTGGAAACGCACTATTATATCTTGCAGAGTATTGTTCAATGCATGACCCATATGAAGATTCCCTGTAACATTTGGTGGTGGAATAACTATGGAAAATGTTTCGCCTTCGACGCGGTTACAATGAAATAAGCCATTTGATTCCCAAAAATCGTATAAACGGCTCTCCGCTTCAGAAGGATCATAACTCTTGTTAAGCATATTAATTACGTTTTTTAAAAAGCTTAGATACTTCCTGTCTAACAGATTCTTCCACAATAGGTCTTAAATTTTTATCAAACCATGTATTGAGGGAGTCTTGAATCGTATCTCTGATAATTGTCTCCATGGAAAAGGTTGTTTCTTGATTGCTGGAATCTTTCAAATTATCTTCTGCGTTAAATTCATCATCATCAGATAAGCTTTTTTCTTCCATGGTCGAGCTTTCATCAGTTTCATCCTCTAATATGTCTGTTAATTCATAAATATTATCGTCTTCATCAAGATCTTCTTGACGATCATCAATAGAAGATTTCTCGTTAGAAATTACCTCCTTAATAGAAGACAAAATTTCATCAACTGACATTTCGGGTTTATTTTCTTCTGCCGACATAAGGACACTTTACATCATGATACGTCGATATCAATCATCATTTCCAATAACTTGGATTCTTTTTAATCCAATTCTGGTATTTTTAACACGGTTATAATTAATTTTCGGATCATAAGGATCAACCTTTAAAGATAAATTATGTGGAGAGAGGTTTCCCAGATAAAAAGAAAGCAAAAACATGGATATATTTGAATTATTCTCAGCTCTGACTAAAGCCACCCTTGCATCTAGATTTTCTTGCTCAGCATCAAGAATATCGAGTGTAGTTCTTGTGCCTAATTGAAATTCTTGTTTGACACCCTCCAAAGCTATTTGATTTGCTCTAACTTGTTCTTTAGTAGAAGATATCTTTAGAAGAGAAGATTTGTAATTAGCGTAAGCTGTCTTCACGAATTTCTTCAATTGTCTTTTTGAATCAATAATTAAGTATTTGTCTCTAGTATTAATTTCTTGAGCCTTTCTTATATTTGACCAATTCAAACCTCCATAAAAAATTGGTATTTTTATCGTTCCTGTTATCTGATATTGATCAACATCTTCATTCATTAAGAAATTACCTTCCTCGGAATAAATGTATTCTCCAGAAATTGAAATCTTTGGAGAGAGCAGGCCTTTATTTGAGGCTACTTGATATCTTGAAGATTTCTCGGATTTTTCAGTAAATCTAATTATTGGGTTTTGTTTAAGAGCAAATAATAATGCTTCATTCTCGGAAGATGGAATAAATAATTTCTTAATATATGGTTCAAGTTTTTCTGGCTCATTTCCAATAATCGATTTGTAATTCGCCTTAGTTCCTTGCATTCGGCTTCTCGCTTCTGCCAAAGTTGCGATAGCCAACGATAACCTCGCCTCAGCTTGAGCTACGTCAGTTAAAGTCAATTCGCCCACATCAAACTGTATTTGAGTTGCTATTAATCTTTCTTTAAGTACTTCAAGATTGCTTTCTCTTAAACCAACAATTTGTTCACTTTTAAGATAATTAAAATAAGCCTCTGCCGCATCGTATAGTAACTCCTGTTCTAAATAATTTAAATTTTCTCTTCCGGCAGAAACTTTGTTAACTGCGCTTAATCTATTGTTAATTAAACTTCCCCCTGCGAAGATAATTTGATTAGCAGAAATTGAACCAGATAAAGGATTTGTCTTAACTTTGCTTAATTCACCATATTCTAGGTTTGTTTCACTATAGCTCCCTATAACCTCTATATTTGGAAAAAATCTGGATGTTGCAGCACTAACATCCTCATCAAACGATCTTAACTCAGCTCTTTTTGAATTTATTATAGGATTAGAAACGTAAGCATTGCTTAAAGCCTCTTCGAGATTTTCTGATTTAACGTTATTAAACAACAAAGAAATACTTAAAAAAACAAAGATTAATATCTTAAATTTAACCATTAATAACTCCTAAATACAGAAAGATGACGCATGCGTCATCTTTATAAGTATTAATATTATTTTGTAAAGTAAATAAAATTGTCAATGATATAAGAATTATTACTTCTCTTCATATTTTTCAGGTGATATTGATTATATTAAGTAATTCGGCCACGTGGCGGAGTGGTTACGCAGCGGCCTGCAAAGCCGTGTACGTCAGTTCGATCCTGACCGTGGCCTCCATTTACTGTTTAAATATAGCAGAACAAGGAGGATTATTATGTCAGTTGAAGAGAATAAGCGAGTAGTGCATGAATTTTTCAACGCAGTGTCGAATGATAATTTCGAAGTTGCTCTTAGCGTTCTAGATGTAGACATAGTCTGGACTATCATAGGTGATACACCCGTATCGAAAACTTTTCGAGGTCTAAAGGATGTAGAAGAGAATCTGCTTAAAGAAATATTCCGATGCACAAAACGAGAGGTAGGCATTAACCTAGAAGTTGTTGAAACCATCTCCGAAGGCGATAAGGTTGTAGCGCGCGTTCAAGGCACAGTTGAAGCTAAATACGGCCCTTACAACAATACTTATTGTCATGTGTTTAAAGTGCGTGATGGAAAAATCATTGAAGATATCGAATATCTAGATACTGCTCTTATTCAAAAAACATGGTATGGCAGAACTTTAAACTGAAGGAGAAAAACTAATGGTAGGACCTTTAAATCATGTTGGTGTGGCGGTCCCTTCAATTGAGAAGGCTGCTCAAACCTATAGAGACCTATATGATATTGCAGACATCACAGAACCATCTGAAATGCCAACTCAAGGAGTAAGGTTTTGTTTTGTTAACCTTGAGAATAGCCAAATTGAACTTATTGAACCTTTGGGTGATAATTCCCCTATTGAAAAATTCTTAAAAAAGAATCCTAAAGGGGGCCAACATCACGTTTGCTTTGAAGTTAAAGATATTAATAAAGCTAAATCTGAAATGGAAAGAAAGGGGGCAACAGTTTTAAACGAACCGAGGATTGGAGCCCATGGCACTCTAGTTATTTTTATTCATCCCAAAGATAATAACGGCGTTTTAATAGAATTGATGGAAACACCCAAATAAAGCAAAGGCAATGAAAAAAGGTAAAATAATTATAGTTGGGGCAACAGGTGTTATTGGCAATGCTGCCTTGGAAAGATTTGTTTCTTCAGGTTGGGAAGTGATTTCTGTTTCTAGAAGGAAACCAGAATGTAAGTCCGGTAGTTTTAATCATATTTCGATAGATTTAACAAAAAAAAATGAATGCAAAAAAATTTTCTCTTCAATGAAAGGCATCACACATGTCCTTTATACTGCTCTCTTTGAAAAGCCGGGTCTAATTCTTGGTTGGTATGAAGAAGATCAAATGCAAACAAATCTTGAAATGATGCAAAATATTATGGAACCAATTTCAGCCTCAAATCCGGGATTAAAACATGTATCTTTTTTGCAGGGAACAAAGGCTTATGGCGTCCATCATCACAGTATTTCTATTCCAGCAAAAGAATCTGGGTCGCGTGATGATCATGAAAATTTTTATTGGTTTCAAGAAGATTATATCAAATCACTTCAAAAGAATTCCAACTGGACATGGACAATCTTTAGACCACAAATTGTTTTTGGTTATTCTTACGGAACCGCAATGAATCTTATTCCTATTATAGGTATCTATGCTGCAATCTGTAATGAAACAAAAAAACCTTTTAGTTTTCCCGGTAGGTCAAATGTTATACTTGAAGCTGTAGATGCAAGACTTATTGCAAAAGCTTGTGAATGGGCAGCATCTAACAAAGAAAGTGAAAACCAAATCTTCAATATTACTAATGGCGACGTTTTTACTTGGGGTGATGTTTGGTCAACAATATCTCAGTGTTTAGATATAAACCCTGGCTCAGATAACCAAATTCAACTAAGCGCGTGGCTTCCAAAACAAAGTAAAATTTGGGAAAGTATAGTTGATAAATATGATTTGAAAAAAAACAAGTTAAGTGAAATGCTTGGTGAATCTCATTATTATGCAGATTTTTGCTTTGGACATGGGGTAGCGGAAAATATTAAAGCGGCTTTGGTAAGCACAATCAAGCTTCGTCAAGCTGGGTTTCATGAATGCATTGACACTGAAGAAATGTTTAAAGAACTCTTCAACGAATTCCAAGAAAGAAAAATTCTTCCGAAATTCAAATAATTATTTATTTCCTTTTATCGTAAAAAATAATCCTAGTACAAACAAGAATAATTGCTCTGTAGTAAAAATTTTTCCGGAAACAAACCAGTCTCTGTGAGCTAAAGAAAAAGCCCCTATCATAATTACAATCATAGCTCCTCCTGAGAGTCTTGTAATCACGTTACCAAGGGAACCCGAGATAAATCCCCCTACAATTATACCAACTCCTGAAATCAATTCGCCTAAAGCTACTAATGAACTTATTACTTCAGGAAAAGGTACGTTCCAAAATTCGAAACCGGAAGTTAATCTTTCTGGAGGGAGAGGAAATTTTCCGTAACTATGCAAAATAAAAGCTATGCCCAGGCTTAATCTTAATAACCAATCAGAAATACTAATAAAAGGGCTAGAAACTCTGTCTAAAAAATTACTAAATTTATTCATCAGACTTTTCCCTAACTAATTTCTTCTTTTTATAATGAGCAAGATCAATTTGTTTTTGCCGTTCTAATTCTTTATCTACTTTTGATCTTTTATCAGGCGTATTACAAACTGGAATTCCCATAAATTTTCCTTAATCAATACATTGATGTGTTTGGTTCATTTATTACTTTGTTTTGAATGTAACCAAGTTCCGAAATACTTATTTTAATAATATCTCCTTCTTTTAAGAATTTACCTTCCACACCCCCTACTCCACTGGGTGTTCCTGTCAGCACTAAATCTCCTGGCTCAAGTGTAAATGCCGTAGAAAGATGTTCAACCAAATCAAAACAATTAAAAATAAGATTTTTAGTATTAGATTTTTGTCTTTCCTCTCCATTAACTTCAGTCATTAAATCTAAATTATGGGGATCAGAAATCTCATCTGGGGTGACGATAGCAGGACCAAAAGGACAGTGAGTGTCAAAAGATTTACCTATAGTAAAGGTTGGAACTCGAAGCTGCCAATCTCGAACACTTACATCATTGGCAACTGTGTAACCCGCAATAACTTCATTGGCTTTTTCTTTAGGAACATGACGACATTTTTTTCCTATCACAAAAGTTAATTCACCTTCATAATCAAGCATTTCTGAGACCTTGGGGTCATGAATATCGTCATACGGACCAACCGCAGAAAGTGATTGCTTGTTGAAAATCATAGGTACTTTGGGGGCCTCCATTTCTCTTCCTGAAGCTTTTATTTCTTCAAGATGATCTGCATAATTAAGCCCTATAGCAATAATCTTTGGTGGCCTAGAAATAGGAGCTAGGATTTTAATATCATTTACAGCAATTCTCTTATGCGTTGTTTCAGATAATTTTCTAGCAGCTTTTAATGCTTCTTCACCAGCCTCTAAGAAGCTCAACATATCTTCAGGTAAGGAGCTGTCTTGAGAAAATGGAATAACCTCATCTTTATTTAAAGCCCCTATCTGATTTCTACTTCCATTTTTAAAGCTAATTAAATGCATGGCTTTGCCCCTTTATACATAATTTACATTAAACCTTCATAAGAGCCACCATCTAATTGAATGTTTTGCCCAGAAATATATCCTGCATGTATACTGCAAAGAAACGCACAAGTAGAGCCAAACTCTTTAGGGTCCCCAAACCTTTTCGCAGCTAAAGTCGAAATTATCTCATCTCTTGCCTCTTCTCTCGTTATACCTTTACTATTCATCAACATTTCAGTCATAAAGATTTGTCTATCAGTATCAAATCTTTCAGGTAATAAATTATTAATTGTGACATTATATGAGGATACGTCCTTTGAAAGACTCTTGCTTAAGGCCGTTAAACCAGCCCTTGCTGAAGTTGATAGACTCATTAGGGGGTGTGGTGATTTAACCATAGCGGAAGTAATATTAATAATTCTTCCAAATTTTCTTTTTTTCATTCCTGGCAGTAATTCTTTTATCAGAAAGACCGCTGCCAACATATTCATTTCCAAAGCGTCAATCCACTGTTCCTTTTCAATATTTAAAAATTCTGCAGGAGCTGGGCCTCCATTATTATTCACTAATATATCAGCATCTGGGCACGCATTAATTAAAGAAATTTTTCCTTCATCTGTATTAAGGTCTGCCTGTACCATAGTGATTTTTGCATCTGCGAACTTATTTAATTCTTGAAAGGTCTTTTCTAAATTTGATTTGTTTCTGCTGTTAATTATAACGTTAACACCCTCTTTCAGTAAAGCCTCCGCACAGGCTCGTCCTAAGCCTTTACTAGACGCACATACTATGGCTTTTTTTCCTTTAATTCCTAAATCCACTAAACCTCCAACTGCGATTGTAAATCGGTTAACAAATCAGAAAAAGAAATATCTTTTGTTGTTGCCCCGAAAACATACCTATCTGGCCTAACAATATAGGTATCACTACTTTGCATAAACATGCTAAGCCATTGATTTTCTTTAATTTCTTTATCTTTTAATATTATAAATTTAGCGTTTATCTTGTTAAGGAAAATTGATTCTCTTTTTTTTATATTAATATCAATTTTCGATAAAATAGAAAAATCATCTCCCAAAATTTTGTCATTTCTTTCTTTAATTTTGGTGTTATGAAATTGGATGGGTTGGGGAAATAATTCACCTATTAAAGGATTATTACAAGAAGATTGATTAAATAAAATACCTTTCTCAAGGCCTGGAATTCTAAAAGATCCATAGCCTCGATTGATAACCTCTTCTGGAATTTCGTCAATAGTATCATCTCTTGAACCTATCGAATATGCTTCCATTAACTTTCCAATAGCAGCTGATCCCTCAACGATAAATTGAGCATGAGGACGTCTTTCGACATTGTATGTTTTAAGGATGTTTTCAGGAAATGATTTTTTTAGAACAAAATTTAATTTCCAATACAAATTAATTGCGTCTCTATAGCCTGACATCATTCCTTGCCCCATAAAGGGTGGGCCTTGATGAGCAGAATCTCCAACTAGAAAAACTTTCTCCTTTTGAAAGTTTTTTGCCAAAACTGAATGAAAACGATAAGAGGCTGACCTTATAACTTTATATTTCTCAGATTCTAACCAGGGTCCTATTAACTCACGAACCTTTCTCTCTTTCATCATTTCATGCTTATCTTCATCATCGAGCAAGAGAAATTCCCATCTCTTAAATGGTTTTGGGAAAGGTATAAATGTTGTCATACGATCTGGGTCACATACTTGGATAGCATAATTTCCAAGATCGTGATCATCATTGGTCTCAACATCAACCACTATCCAATCTTTATCATAACCAATACTTTCGAGCCTTATTCCACATAATTTCCTTACTAAACTGGAAGCACCATCAGCCCCAATAAGATATCTTGACGTATACTTACATTCTTTCTCACTTTCTGAATTATAAGTATTTAGTTCAACAATTTCTGAATTCTGAGAAAAACTCAATAATTCCGTACCCAAAGATATTGTCGTTCCACTGTTTAATAAAAATTCTCTTATTGTTTTATCAGCATAGGGCTGCCAAAAAAAATAAGTCGGGAGCCAACCGTTTCCTGTATAGAAATCATCAGGAAGATCCATGCCACTTAACCTATTAAGATTTTTATCAGTAAAGATAGCTCCTGAGGGATTTGAAGAATGATCGCTATAAGCGCTTTCTAAGTTTACGCGTTGCATTATCCTCAAGCCTTCATCGTCTATATTAGCTGCTCTAGGTAGAGGAAAAATGTTAATATCCTTGTCTATCCCTAGAACTTTTATCCCAGCTTGATTTAATAATAAGGTGAGTAAAGTGCCAACAGGGCCTAAACCGACAATAATCACATCAAAATGTTTAGTCATCCGGTACTATTTAAACACCTTCTTCGTTTCCAAAGGTTTGTGTGATATCAGGACCCCATTGCATTCCCGTTGCTTCAGCAATATTTGTTGTTCCGGTCTTAACTGTGTTGTCAAAGACGTCACTATCAGTCATATGTTCATATACATGATTATAAGGTGACCTCCAATAATCAAAAACCTGACTACCAAGATAATGTCGACCAATCCCCCACTCGTGCCGGTACCCTTTTTCCTTCAAAATCTCATGCCCCAAAAACACATCATCTATATCTGTAACTTCATAGGAAGCATGGTTTAATCCACTTTTCATTTCTGAGGGAATGTTTGACTGAATTAAAAGACTGTGATGATCAGTAAGGGCATCGCCTAAATCACATCTAGTAAAAAAAGCACCAACAGTATTGGGTGCAATCTCAATAACATCCGATGCTATAAAGCCAAGATATTCGTTATACCAATCAAAAGATTTATTGGGATCTAATACATTTATTCCTATGTGCCCTAATTTCTTTATTGTCGAAGAACGGGGTTTACCAACTCTCTTTGTTTCATTAATCCTTTGATAGTTTTCTTTTCCTACACCACCTAAGTTACTAGGTTTGGGTAAAAGGGCTTCGTGATCCGGTTCTCTTTCTGCAATTCCAAACACTATTTCAACCAGAATATCATCTGGATCCCTAGCGCTAACTTTAATCCCTCCTCCAGGAGCTTGAATTTCTTGAACCTCAGAAAAAGGGCCAGTTCCACTAATTTTTTTTAAGTCGTTTTCACTTTGTGCGTAGAAAGCAAGACCTATAAAACTTTTCTCCCCTTTTTGAGTAACAGAAATATAATTCTGATTCCCTGATCCACACATATAAAGAATATCGTTTTCTAAGGACACCCTCTTCATTCCAAAATCAATCAAGAAACTTTCTTGGATGCCTAAATCTGGTACTTGCAAAATAGGATAAGCTACATCTCTTACTTTAATCCCACTCATTTTACCTCACAGTAAGTTAATCTTCGTTCCACATAACTTTAAACTTAAATTACCTGAAGTCCTATACTTTGAAATTATTTCTTCTTTTATATCTTCATCTTTGATTTTTATGTCAATCTCTGACAAATACGTTAATCCTTTATCAGAATCTTTAGAAAATCTAATTTCAAAATCTTCACCCTTGATCACACCGTGTTGATTTTTTTTTGATAATGGTAACTTAAGAAAAGAGCTCCACTTCCGTGATAATTCATCCGGACTAACACAAGACATTTCTGCGCCTATAATTGCGAAACTATCGTTAACTTCACTAGCCATCCAATCTGTTCCAGCCCACTGCCAGTAGGAATATTTATTTTTCCATTTTTCATTATTCATGGAATCAACTGACATAATCACTCCACCAATATCTTTGGGGTGAAAATGTGTGGCAATCACACCATTTTCAAGGTTAGTTGTCCAAACCTGCCTTATATTTAATTCTTCTGCTTTTTCCCTGTAGATTTGGGCATTTTCACATTGGAAAATTAACATATAACCGCTGTCACCTTTCATCCTGTCCAGATATCTTCCTGCAGTTGTGCCCTCTTCAGTCGGGGAAACGACTTCTAAGAAATCGCCTCCTACCTCTATTAGGCCATTAGCCAAACCAAAATGCCCAACCCCTGGATCCCTGAAACAAACCTCAGCTTGTAAGAGGTCACAAAACTGATCTAAAGTTTTCTCAAGATCGTGAGCTACAAAACAAATTTGACGCAATCTCAATTTTCTTAATCCTTTCAATATCTTGTATAATATCTAAAAATTCTATCAATTGGTTAAAAAAAATAATCGAGACTTGATGATATAATTTTCAACATTAAATCTTTACCATGAGTTTTCCTGTATGACCTCCAGTGAAGAGCATTTTGAGAGCTCTTGGAAAAGACTCAATCCCATTCTCATAATGTGTTGGTACAACAATCTTTCCTTCTTCGTAAAGAGAAAGAAGTTTCTGAGTTGCTTCTTCAAACTTTTCAGAAAAATGCATCACAGTGAAACCTTCCATCCTTGCATAGTTTTCAGCCAATTTAAGATACTTTTTAGGTCCGGTCACATTTTTCATGTCCGAATACTGTGAAATGGCTCCACATATGGCTACTCTAGCACCCGCATTAAGATTGTCCAAAACGGCGTCAAGTATATCACCGCCAACATTATCAAAAAATACATCAACTTTATCCTTTGCTATACTTTCCAGTTCATTCTCTACGTCAGAATTTTTATAATCAATAACGTGGTCCATTTCCAAATCATTCAATAAATAAGAGCATTTCTCAGGACCCCCAGCAATAGCAATAACCTTTGCACCCAAAGCTTTTGCCAATTGACAAACTATAATCCCTACACCACCGGCAGCCCCCGAAACTACAACAGTTTCACCTTCTTTAACCTTCCCTACATCTATCAAACCAAAATAGGCGGTGAGACCGGAAGTTAAACCAATTAACCCAATATTTACTTCCGGGTCCAATTGAGGATTATGGATCTTGTTAAAGGCTGCAGCGTGCATAGTTGAATGTGTTTGCGCGCCCAACGGCCCGCTAACAAAATCTCCTTCTTGAAATTTTTTCGATTTACTTATTAAAACTTCCCCAATTCCAAGGGCAGATATTACATTTCCTTCTTGAGCTGAGTCGTGGTAACTGCCCTCATGTAAGGTTGTTCTAATCCAAGCGTCAATAGCTAAGGTATCAACTTTTATTAGTAGTTCATCTTTTTCTGGTGCTTTTGCAAGATCCTCTACGACTTCAAAATTTTCTTCATCAAAGTCTTTTCCTGGTCTTTTTTTGAGTATTAATTTTTTTGCAGTTGGTAAGTTTGAAATGTTCATTTAGATTTCCCCTAATGATAACTAATTTAATTACTATATCCCTCCATCAAGAACACATTCTTTCTCGACAAGTATCGATCGCATATCTCGAAATGCATCTGGGGTTCTATGTAAAGGTATTCCAGGGTAAAGATGATGAATGATATGATATTCCATTCCTTGCGTAAGAATGGTCCCTGTCATTGCCCTCCAACCTCGTGTATCTTTATAGCGACCCTGTTCTTCCATAGGTTTGTGAGGTAACCAGGCCAAAGTGATTTGTAAATAACCTGTTCCAACCATTCGAGGAATCCACCAAACACAAAGAGCAACTAATCCATAACCTGCCCAAGCCAAGGTAATCATTGCAACCCAATGGAACCAATAAAGATAAAGGTGCTCATTAATCGTACTTTTGTTAATGTTTTTTTCGTAAAAATCTGCCTGGAGACCGTAACTACTTTTTGGCTGCCTTTGTAATACTCCACACACCCATAAAGCATGTAAGAAGCTTTTAGACTTAACTCCAAAATCGGGATCCTTTTCCGGATGATTGGTATATTTGTGATGAAGCAAATGGGTCTCTCTCAAAAGCTTATAACCTGTCAGTAAGGGAATAACGGAAACATAGCCTACTAGTTCATTTATCCAAAAATGAGATGAACTTCTTTTGATTATATTACCATGTTGCGCTTCGTGAGATGGCAAATATGCCAAACATGCATTTATACAAGCTATTATTAGTACCACCCATAATGGTAAAACATTCATTATTGCTATTGGCCAGAGTGATAACCATATTAAGAAATTACCTATCCCCCAGACAACATAAATCCAGGTATCATTAAAAAAATAACCATCAGCTATTTCTCTCTCTTTTTTTATTAAAAGTTTTTCCACTTCAGATACCTCACTCATACCCAACTTCCCTTTAAAGAAGCAAAAGTTCCCCAAAAGAAACCAATAATTAATGAAAATGTGAGATTAGTTAAATAAGGGACAGAGAGACTCAATCTGTCCATTATTTCAGTAAGAACGGGCGCTAAAAACAACACACCAAATAGTAACGGTCCAAAACGAATTAAAATCTCTAATATTTTATTCATTGAAAATATATATCAAATTTCCTTACAACTGGTCAAATTGAATAATATCTTAAATTTTTCAGTTATTGAAATATTTATGAGAATAATCAATGGTCAATTAACAAATCTTCTGATAAAAAAATGTCAGCTGTTCCCCGGTAGCTCAGTTGGTAGAGCAAACGGCTGTTAACCGTTCGGTCGCTGGTTCGAGTCCGGCCCGGGGAGCCATTTCATCTTTATTTGCAAGAATCCGTACATAAAGCTATATTAACATTATGAAGCGATTAAGGTATCAAGAACAGGATTGCGAGCTAACTCTTCAAGAGGGCTTAGAAGAGTATTTGGATCACATCGGTCCAGACGCTAAACTTACTGGAGATGAAAACAATGGGCTCGATGAAGGATATCGACAATTCCTTCTTGGACATGACTGTCAGCATATTATTTTTGGATTAGCCCTTTCTCTAGAAGAAGAAAGCATCTTAGATACTTTTGCGATTCAAGGAACATCAGGAATTCCTTGGAAAAAGACATTTCAATATGCTTTTTCGGGTGGAGAACTAACTCAATTATATAAAAAACTATATAAAAATTATGGTATCTCTAGGATTCTCGCAATATCTTTTAGAGCTAGAAAGAAAAAAGTTATGGCTTGGAAAAGAGTTAAGCTTATGACAAAAAAATGGCCCTGGTACTTTCCTCAAGAATATTTTTCTCGAACAATTAAAGATTTAAGAGATGAATACAATATTAAAATACTTAGTGAGGAAGAGCTTTATTTTGAAGACCCTACATATATGTAACATATATGTAAAATTAATCATCAGTAATTTTATTTTCAGAATAACTTAGACCATAACCATATTTAAATGTTGGATTTGAAGTATCATCAGGTACATCGGATTTTTGTTCTTCAACTTCTTTCATCGAAGATGGGATGTCGAAAGGAAGTTTTCCTGAAGGATTAAAATCTCCGAAAATAACATCCAGAACCGTTTCATCAAGAACTCCAAATACTCCAATTAAACCCTGACTTAAAGAATCAATTTCCTCCAATATTGCAGGTCTGTTCAAATCTACAACCGTTATTAAATTTCCTATGGATGCATATTTTCTTACCTTTGATAAGATTTCCTCGTTGAAATTTAAATCAGAATTAGGAAACATAGAGCTTAAAAAATTATCAATCGGACGATCTATTCCGGAAGGTTGGTTACCATTAAAAACTGTTCCTAATTTAAGTAGAATATAATCCGCGTCTTCAGGTTTTTGAACAATTTCACAATACCTATCAAGAATCTCTACATTAAAACCATCAGAAAAAATTCTATTCATTTTCTTAATAGGTAGCATTGCTTTTCCCTCTGTTATTCGGTTGTTGAGGAGCACGATTGATTTTCTCTGAGCCTCTAACCCTTTAACTACATGAGATTCAATACCTACAACAGTATCAACATTGCTTTCATCAACGAATGGCTCATCAAACAAACCTAATTCAAATTTGTTTACTAGTATTTTCTTAACGGAATAATCTATCCTCTCCTCTGATATTACGCCTTCTCTAACAAGATTTATAATATATTCAGGTGAGCTTTCACCCCCATATTGATCTACACCAGCCAGAATAGATTTCTTATATCTTTCTTTTATAGATAATTCATCTACCCCCCAATGACGTCCTGAAATGATTCCCCAGTCTGTACAAATTACTCCTTCGAATCCCATCTTCTTCCTTAATAAGTTTGTCAAGATATCCTTGTTATACGCCATAGCGACATTTTCTCTGGTTTGATCTACAGGAATCCCGTAATAAGGCATAATTACCTTTAAACCATTATCAATAGCGGCCTTAAAGGGTTTAAGATGATAGTCAAAATTATCTCCTGGATAGACTTGATTTCTTCCTGAATACAAATGAGGATCCAATCCATCTTCTTGGGGTCCTCCACCGGGAAAATGCTTTACCATAGTCAACACACTCTCATTATCGATAACATTACCCTGAAATCCTTCCATATAAGCCTTTGTAAGATCAGATGATAAATCAGCATTTGAACCAAAAGTTCCAAAATTTCTTGCCCATCTTGGATCAGTAGCTAAATCCGACATAGGGTGTAATGCTGTCCTTATTCCAACTGCCAGGTATTCTTTGGAAGCTATTTCAGAAAATTCTTTGATTATTTTTGGATCGCGAATTGAGGCAAAACCTAGTTGCGAAGGCCATTTCGAAAAACCTTTTAGAGAAAAAGCTGCAATGCCACCGCCTCTGGGAACCTCATGAATAGGATCAGAGCTTATTGTTAATGGAATACCAAGTCTTGTTTTTTCAGAAATACTTTGAAGAAAATTTAACTTTTCTGCTAGCTCTAGAGGGTTAGGCGAACCATACAAATTAAAGTGCGAGATATGTTTTTCCAAAATTAGTGATTCTGTTGAATCAGCCTTTCCACTTGCTAGATTCATTATTTTAGAAATCAGACCCCCTTGCAATGAGATTGGTGGGTGGAACATTTGACCTACTTTTTCTTCTAGGGTCATCTTTGACAATAAATCTTCCGCCCTCTCACTTGAAGAAACGTTATGGTCTTCATAAAGATCGATATGACCATTTCCATTAAGGTCTCGGTATTCATCATTACCTTTGGTAATAACCCTTACGGATGTACCACTTTTAAAAAACAATTTAAGTTTGATCACTATTAGAGATGGAAGATTATAAATTATACTTGAAAGAATCTTTACTATATCAATATATCTAAAACTTATTCTTTTCATTTTTTATAATCATTTTTTACAATTTCTAAGGATCCGAGAAAAGCAAGATTCTCTTCCCGAATTAAATATAAAGGAGTCCGAATTAACAGTTCTTTCATAGTTGCACTGTCTTCAAACATTTCTCTGAAATTATCAAAATTTATGTCTTGAAATAAGCTCTTAACCAAAGAACCGCTTAAATAAACCCCTCCTGTAGAACCCCAAATTAAAGCCGATTGTCTAGTAAATATTGAAAGGATTTTTAATAATAATTCTTTAGTATTTTGACAATACTGGTCATGTTTATATTTTTTTAGAATTTCTCTATTACTTATTGAGTGATCAGGATTATTAGAGAAAAACCCATAAATATAAGAAATCCCTTTGCCGGAAATTATATCTTCAAAGGTCGGTTTTCTTTCTTTTCTTTTTATGTAATCGTCTATCAGTTCACTAACCTCATCTTCGCAGTGTGGAATAGTGATGTGACCAGCTTCAGTTGCAATTGCTTTATTATCAATTAACGCAGCCAAACCGAGGCCAGTACCAGGAACAATTAGTATTTTTGGTCCTTCTAACGAAATCTTCTTCTTGCCAATAGCACAAAGACTATCATTAGGAATCCTATTTAATGAATAAACCTGTAACTGAACATCATTTAATACCTGCAAGCCTTCAGGGAAAAAATTTGATCTAATCTCCTTAATGCTGAAACTAAGATCAATATTTACAAACCTAATGATATCACCAATAACTGGTGCAGCGACACCTATAATTGCACTCTTCACAAATTGAGTTAGTTTATTTTCATTAAGATATATTGAAAATAAATCATTAAGTGATTGAAAATCATTAATTTTATAAGTTGATGTGTGTGTCAAAGATAAAAAATCTTCAGTTACAGCAAGTCTGGCGTTAGTAGCCCCTAAATCTGCAAATAATGTTTTTATTTTTTCCTCTTTAAAAGATTTTGTACAATTTTATATAACATGAATTAAAAACTTAAGCTAAATTCTCTAATAAGAACACCTTGGTTATTATCGATATCCAATATATAAATAAAAAATAGAATCACATTAGAGGGCGCATGATGAAAAAAATACTCTTAACCTTTTTTATATTACCGTTAGCTACTATTACCTTTATTAGTTGCGCTTCCGATGAATCTGGAAGTTTTTATACAGGAAGCTCGATGTCATCAAAACAATCTTCAAACAATAAAGAAGAGGCTGTTGTTGAGGAGAATCTAGATAGTGAGCCTATTAAGGAAACTCCAATCATCAAGATTGAGGAGTCACCTGCTCAAGAACAGGTTATTGAAGAAATTCCATTGATTAGTGACGAAGAAGAAGATTACAAGTAAAAGAGGAATTAGATTTAAATGCCTATTCTTCTTTTTCTTCGATAAGAACAGGTCCTGAGTCTTGACCTAAGGCTTCCGGGTCTCTGTCCACAAGTTCTATAATAGCCATTGGAGCAGAGTCACCATAACGAAATCCGGCCTTTAGAACTCTGGTGTATCCTCCAGCCCTATCCTTATAACGCTCTGATAAAACATCAAATATTTTAGCTGCCCATTTTTTTTCAGGCAAGATTGAATAAGCTTTTTTTCTAGCGGGTAGATCCCCCTTCTTACCAAGAGTAATTAATTTGTCTACGAAAGGCCTTAATTCTTTTGCCTTTGGGAGAGTAGTCTTAATCTGCTCATGTTTAATTAAGGCAATGGCCATATTGGATAGTAAGGCCTTCCTATGACTAGAGGTCCTATTTAATTTTCTTTTTGCTTTTAAATGACGCATTTATATATCTGTACTTAAAATTTATCTGATGCTTTTCTAGATAATTCATCTATATTTTCTGGAGGCCAGTTTGGAATATCCATTCCCAAAGACAAATTCATTTCGGAAAGGACTTCCTTAATCTCATTCAATGATTTCCGGCCGAAATTTGGAGTTCTTAACATTTCATTTTCTGATTTTAATATTAGATCGCCTATATAAACAATATTGTCATTTTTCAAACAATTAGCCGATCGAACAGAAAGCTCTAACTCGTCGACTTTTTTGAGTAAAGCTACATTAAATTCAAGCTCACCTTCATCTTCCGGTATAATCTCTTCTTCTGGTTCATCAAAATTTATAAATGGATTTAATTGATCAATCAATATTCTTGCCGAAAAAGCTATTGCATCTTCTGGCTTAACAGATCCATCAGTTTCTATCGATAGTGTGAGTCTGTCAAAATCAAGAAATTCTCCTTCTCTTGCATTATCAACGTCATAAGTTACCTTTCTAACAGGGCTATATAAGCTATCAACGGGTATTAAACCAATTGGGTCATCTTCTTTCCTATTTTCTTCAGAAGAAACATATCCATTTCCTGTTTTAATCGATAATTCCATTCTAAATGGTGTATTATTATCTAGAGTGCAAATTATTAGATCAGGATTTAAAATTTTAATATCTTCTGTAAGAAAGATATCTCCAGCCGTTACTACCCCAGGACCAGATTTTTCTAATGTTAAATTCTTGTTGCCAGAAAAATCAGCACCGAAGATAATTTTTTTAACATTTAAAGCAATATCAATAACATCTTCTCTTACGCCTGAAATAGAAGAAAATTCATGAAGAACACCGTCAATCTTAATGGCGTAGACAGCCGTTCCTTGAAGTGAAGAAAGAAGAACCCTTCTTAAGGCGTTGCCTAGAGTTGTTCCATATCCCCTCTCAAGGGGCTCAACCACTAGAGTAGACTTTCGATAAGGATCCTCGCCGGGTTCTAGCAATATTTCACTTGGTTTTAATAGCTCACGCCAATTCTTTTCAATGTTCACGATGGGATCCTTTTGATAAATTTTATTAAAATATTTCTAAACTCTTCTTCTTTTAGGGGGCCTACAACCGTTGAATGGTATAGTCGTAACATCCTTAATTGATGTTATTGTGAATCCCGAAGCTTGTAGGGCTCTAAGAGCACTCTCTCTTCCCGATCCGGGTCCTTGAATTTCTATTCTTAGAGTTTTTACTCCATGTTCTTTTGCTTTAGCTCCGGCATCTTCTGCTGCTATTTGAGCTGCATAAGGAGTAGATTTTCTAGACCCCTTAAAACCCATCAAACCTGCTGAAGACCAACTAATAGTATTACCTTTAGCATCAGAAATAGTTATCATTGTATTGTTAAAAGTTGAATTAACATGCGCTACACCAGAAGGAATATTCTTCTTATCTCGGCGTTTTATTTTTTTTGGATCATCAGCCATTAAAATCCCTAAAATTTATTTCCTTTTACCAGCAATAGTCTTGGCGGGGCCTTTTCTTGTTCTCGCATTAGTGTGAGTTCTCTGACCTCTAACCGGAAGTCCTCTTCTATGACGTAAACCCCTATAATTCCCTAAGTCCATCAACCTTTTGATGTTAGTTGAAACTTCCCTTCTTAACTCACCTTCAACCCTATAATTGTTATCTATAATTTCTCTAATTTTAATAATTTCAGTTTCAAGTAACTCATTCACCCTTTTATCTTTCTCTATACTGGCTCTTTCACAGATGTCTGTGGCAGTTTGTTGTCCAATGCCGTGAATATAAGTTAAACCAATACTTACTTTTTTACCTGTAGGAATATTTACACCAGCTATACGAGCCAAAAAAGCCTCCAAAAACTAAAAATAATCAATAAAATGGCGAATTCGCGGATTA
>Ga0066372_10000043_pt1 | contig 36104 bp, 36 predicted proteins | sample Knorr_S15_td_250_FD_77011 | JGI IMG/M metagenome (GOLD analysis project Ga0066372, IMG submission 77011) | Marine microbial communities from Southern Atlantic Ocean transect - Knorr_S15_td_250_ad_251m_LV_A | ecosystem: Environmental > Aquatic > Marine > Oceanic | place: Southern Atlantic ocean... | reverse complement strand
GGGCCGGGGCAAGGGCGGCAAGCCGGGTAAGCCCGGGAAGAAGAAGCGCCGCCGAAAGGGCTGAGAGCCGTCTCAGTCGGAGGCGACCAAGACCTCGACCACGGCGCCGAACGGCAGGTGTGTCGCCGAGCCGTCGGCCTCCCGGACGAGGAGCACGTCGCGGCCGAGGCGTTCGAGGACGCCCTCGACTGGAATCAGGGTGCCGACCAGCGTGATCGTCACCCGTGGCTGGTCGGCGACGAGGCGGTCGAGGACATCACGCAGGTTCGGCCCGTCGCGGGGGACGGTGCGGTCGCCGACCAGGTCGGGGACCCCACGGTCGGGTCGGATGGCAGCCAGCGAACGGCGGGCTACCAGCGCCAGGCGTCGGTCGTCGAGTCGCAGGCCGACGAGGTCGGAGCCGACCGTCTCGATGCGCCCGTGGCGGCGCCCGCCACCGACGAGCAGCAGTTCGACCGGGTCCTGGCGCTCGGCCAGGTCGGCGAGTAGCCCCGACAGGCTGGCCGACTCCTCGGCTCGGCGCCGTAGCCACGCCTGGTGTCCGAGGCGCCGGACGGCCTCGTCGACCCCGGCCTCGGCGGCCAGTCGGTCGAGCGGATCAACAGACATGTCCGGAGGGTAGTGGTGCTCCGGCTCCGGGTCACGAGGCTGGACCATGAAGGAAACAGAGCCGATTTCCGGCGGGTACGCTTCTGGTGCTGATGGCAGAGACGACCGTGACCCTGGACGTGCCGGGCAATGACTTGATGTCGGGACTGGTCGGTGAGCGCGACCAGTTGCTCCGCAGGGTCGAGCAGGCCTTCCCCGACACCGTCATCCACGTGCGGGGCAACCAGATTGCGGTCGACGGCCCCTGCGCAGACCTGGTGGGCAGGGTGTTCAGCGAACTGGTCATGCTGCTCGAACGGGGACTGTCCGTCGACGACCGCACCCTCGACCGGGCCATCGACATGGTGTGTTCCGACGAGAGCCCTTCCGAGGTTCTCGGAACTGAGATCATGCGGACGGCCCGCGGCAAGCCGGTGCGCCCGCGGTCGGCCGGCCAGAAGCGCTATGTCGAGGCGGTGCGCGACAGCGTCGTCACGTTCGCCATCGGTCCCGCCGGTACCGGCAAGAGTTGGTTGGCCGTGGCGATGGCCGTCCGGGCCCTGCAGGGCAGCCTGGTGGACCGCATCGTCCTCACTCGACCGCTGGTCGAGGCGGGCGAGCGGGTGGGCTTCCTGCCGGGTGACCTCATGGCCAAGGTCGACCCCTACCTGCGTCCCCTCTACGACGCCCTCTTCGAGATGCTCGAGGCCGAAACCGCCCAGAAACTGCTCGACCGGGGCCAGGTCGAGGTGGCGCCGCTGGCGTTCATGCGGGGCCGCACGCTCAACAACTCGTTCGTGATCCTCGACGAGGCCCAGAACACGTCGCCCGAGCAGATGAAGATGTTTCTCACGCGCATCGGCTTCGGGACCAGCGTCGTCGTGACCGGCGATGCCAGCCAGGTCGACGTGCCCGACGGACGCAGCGGACTCGACGGCATCGAGAAGGTCCTGCAGGGGATCGAGGGGCTCTCGTTCGTGCGGCTCGGCGCACGCGATGTGGTCCGCCACCGGATCGTCCAGGACATCGTCGAGGCCTACGACCGCAACACGCCGAGGCGCAGGGGCTCCTGACCCGGATGGGCGACGAACCTCCTGAACCCGTTCCCACGGTCGTGGTCGTCGACGAACGGGCTGCCCCTGGTGCGGGTCCCGAGGTCGACACCGATCGATGGGGACGCCTCGCCACAGACGTGCTCGTCGCCGAGTACCTCGACGAGGCGCGCATAGAACTCACGGTCCACTTCGTGGACGAACAGTCGATCGCAGACCTTCGGCATGACCACCTCGACGGTGACGGCAGTCCGACCGACGTCCTGGCCTTTCCGGTAGACGATCCCGCCCAGGTGCCCGGGGACCAACCGGTGCTGCTGGGCGACGTGGTGATCTGCCCGTCGGTGGCCGGTCGACAGGCCGTAGACGGGCAACGGGACTATGTCGATGAGGTGGCATTGCTCCTCGTCCACGGGATCCTCCACCTCCTGGGACATGACCACGCAGAGTCCGACGAGAAGGCGGTGATGCAGCAGCGCGAAGGCGAACTGCTCGACCGCCACCACCGGTTATGACAGGCGGCGAGATTCTTGCCCTGGTCGCCCTGGTCGCCCTGGTCGGTGCCGGGGCGGTACTGGCGGCAGCCGAAACGAGCCTCACCCACATGCGGCGCGCCCGGGCAGCGGTGCTGGCCCGTGGCGACAGCGAGATCGGTAACGGGCACGAGGAGGGCGACGCCGATGACCGGACCGACCTCCTGCTCCAGGTGCTCGAGGAGCGTTCCCGCTACCTCGGGCCGATCCTCCTGATGCTCCTGATCTGCCAACTGGGAGCCGCCGGCTTGACCACCGTGATCGTCAAGGACCGCTTCGGTGGGGGCTGGGTGGCACCTTCGTTGCTGTTCCTGCTGCTGGTGTTCTTCGTCGTCGTGGAGTCCATCCCCAAGACCTGGGCATTGGCCAACACGGATTCGGTGGCCCTGCGCATGGCACCGGTGGCGCGTGGCCTGTCGAGGGTGGCGCCCCTCCGTTGGGTGACGGTGGCCATGATCTCCATCGCCGAGCGGATCGCCCCGCGGCGGTCCCAGGACAGTGAGCCGTCCGTGTCGGAGGAGGAACTGCTCGCCGTGGCCGATCGCGCATTGGAGTCTCAGGCCATTGACGAGGAGGAGCACGACCTGGTCGAGTCGGTGATCGCCTTCGGCGACACGCTCGTCCGGGAGGTGATGGTGCCGAGGCCCGACATGGTCACCGTGCACTCGGACGCCACGATCGCCGAGGCGATCGAGGTTGCCGTCCGTAGTGGCCGCAGCCGCGTGCCGATCGAAGGATTGGGTACCGACGACCTGGTCGGCGTCGTGCACGCCAAGGACCTCATGCGGGCCCAGTTCGACGGCCGCGGGGCCGATCCTGTGACCGACCTGGCACGGCCGACCCACGACGTGCCCGAGACCAAGCAGGCCGACGACCTCCTACGCCAGATGCAGGCCGAGCGCTTCCACCTGGCGGTGGTCGTCGACGAGTACGGCGGCACGGCAGGCCTCGTGACGATGGAGGACCTGCTCGAGGAGGTGTTCGGTGAGATCGTCGACGAGTTCGACAGCGAAGAGCCGCTGGCCACGCCGCTGGCCGGAGGCGCCATGCTGGTCCACGGTCGGATGCCGGTCGACGAACTCGATGAACTGCTCGGCGACGTCCTGCCGGACGGGGACTGGGACACCGTCGGCGGCCTGCTCTTCGGGGCCCTCGGACACGTCCCATCGGTGGGGGAGGGAGTCGAGTTGGCGGGCCGTCGCTTCGACGTCGAGCAGGTGGTCGGGCGGCGTATCACCCGGGTGCGCATCGGTGCGCTCCCTGTCGAGCAGGGCTAGTAGTCAACCAGTGCATTCCGGATTCGTCACGATCGTGGGCCGCCCCAACGTCGGCAAGTCGACGCTGCTCAACCGCATGCTCGGCACCAAGGTCTCGATCGTCTCCAACAAGCCCCAGACCACCCGCACGGAGGTTCGGGGGGTCCTGACCCGGCCCGACGTGCAGGCGGTGTTCTGCGACACGCCGGGCATCCACAAGCCGCGGACCACGCTCGGCGAGCGGCTCAACCACACCGCCCGCTCGGCGCTGGCGGACATGGACGTGGTGCTGTTCGTGGTGGACGGGCGGGGCGGCATCGGCAACGGCGACCGGTTCGTGGCCGAAGGGCTCCCTCCGGAGCGGACGGTGCTCGTGCTGAACAAGGTCGACGGGCAGTCACACGATCGCATCATCGAGCAGTTGGCGCTGGCGACCGGGTTCGACTTCGACGAGTACTTCCCGATCTCGGCCCGAAAGGGAACCGGTGTTGACGAACTGGTCGAGCACGTCCTGTCCCGCCTTCCCGAAGGGCCTCAGTACTACCCCGACGACATGGTCACCGACGTTCCGGAGGCCTTCTGGGTGGCCGAACTGGTGCGCGAGCAGCTGCTGGCTGTGGTGCGCCAGGAACTCCCGCATTCGATTGCCACCCGGGTCACCGAGTGGGAGTGGCCCCATATCCGTTGCGAGATCCTCGTGGAGCGCGAGTCTCAGAAGGGCATGGTCATCGGCAAGGGTGGCGCCGTGCTCAAGGAGGCCGGGACACGGGTGCGCGAGCAACTGCCCGAGGGCGCCTACCTGGAGTTGGTGGTGCGGGTCGACAAGGACTGGCAGCGCCGACCCAAGGCCCTCGACCGCCTGGGGTACTGAGGCGCCCGGTTTCCCTGCTTCAACCCTCGGACAGGTTCCGAAGGAAGCGTTCGACCTCGTCGGGATCGACGGTCCGGGGCATCGGTGGCAGGGCTGCCAGCAGCTGCTGTCGGTAGGAGTGGCTCCTGGCGAGTCGGCGGTCGAACACGGCGACCACGCCGATGTCGGTTGCCGTCCGGATGAGGCGCCCAGCGGCCTGGGCGAGGTCAGTGGCCGCCATGGGGATGTCGATCTCGCCGAAGGCACCGTCGCCGATCCGCTCCCGGCGGGCGCTCAGGAGCGGATCGTCGGGACGGGGGAAGGGGATGCGGTCGATGGTCACCAGAGACAGTGCCGGACCGGGAACATCGATGCCCTGCCAGAGTCCGCGTGTGCCGAACAGGCATGAAGTCTCGTCGGCGGTGAAGGCTTTGATCAGTGCCGGCTTGGGGAGGTCGTTCTGGTGGAGGACGGTGAACGGCAGGCGCTCGGCGAGGTGGGCGTGTGCGGCGTCGAGTGCCGACCAACTGGTGAACAGCGCCAGGGTATGGCCGCCGGCGGCGAGGATCAGGCGCTCGAGTTCCTCGTGGACAGCGTCGCGGTAGCCGGGGTCGCGTGGGTCGGGAAGGTGGGCGGCGCAGTACAGCAGCGTCTGGCGCTCGAAGTCGAAGGGGCTGCCGACGTCCTCGACCCGGTGCTCGTCGTCGGGGAGTCCCAGGCGCCCCATCAGGTTGGGTGGCAGGGTGGCGCTGGTGAGCACGACCGGCCGCTTCGGCCAGAGGCGCTCCGCCAGCACGTCGGCGATGGCGACGGGTGACATGCACAGCACGGGCCGATTGTGAGACCCTTCCACCCATGTGACGTCGCCATCGTCGGGACTCCGGATCGCACGGATCGATCCGAGGAGGCTGCCCGTGGACAAGAGGCAACGCTGGGCCCGGGCCTTGGCCTTTGCCGAAGCGTCGTCGGGGAGGGCGCGCAGTGCCGACTGGAGGGCCTCGAGCCGGGAGTCGACCAGTTCGAGCAGTGGCCCGACTTCGGGATCGTCGGCAGGGGTGAGCCGTTTCCCGAGGTGTGCGACGAGGGCATCGTCGAAGCGGCCGGCGAGTTCGTCGACGTTGTCGAGTTCCGGCGACCGCGTGAGGATTCCGGAGGCGACCCGGCGCAGGGCCCGGAAGCGGCCTCCGTTGATCTCGGCACCGTTGGCGGCCGCCAGGATGTCCTCGGCGGCGTGGGCTTCGTCGAGGATCGCCAGGTCGTGGTGGGGGAGGATCGCACCGTCGGTGGCCACGTCGATGCCGTAGAGGTGCAGGTTCGTGACGACCACCTGCGCCTGCGCCGCCCGGTCGCGTGCGAGTTCGGCGAAGCAGCCATCGCCCTGTGGGCAGCGGTTGCGACCGGGGCACTCGTGGGAGCCGATGCTCACGGCCGACCAGGTGGATCCGCTCGGTTCGAATGGCAGTTCGGCCCGGTCACCGGTGTCGGTCCCGGTGGCCCAGTCGGCGATTGCGGCCAACTGCTCGTCGTCGGCGTGTTCGGCGAGGCCGTCGAGGGTCTGCTGCACGTTCGCCTCGGCCACCTCGGCCAGGCGTTGGAGGCAGACGTAGTTCGAGCGCCCCTTCAGGACGGCGAACGAGACCGGCTCGTCCAGGTACGCATCGAGGTGCTCGGCGAGGAAGGGGAGGTCGTTGTTCGCCAACTGGTCCTGGAGCGCCTTGGTGGCCGTGGCGACGACAGTGCGCGCTCCGGCGAGGAGCGCCGGGACGAGGTAGGCCAGCGTCTTGCCGGTGCCCGTGCCGGCCTGGACGGCCAGGTGACCGCCGGCGTCGAGGACTTCAGCCACCGCTCGGGCCATGGCCTCCTGGCCCGGTCGCCGCTCGCCCCCGTCCGGCAGGTGGCCGGTGACCTCCTCGAGGGCGATGGCGGCACGCTCGGAGGGGTTCGCGGCCGCGCCTTCGTCCATGTGCTGACGGTACCGGCGGGGACCGGCGCGCCACCGGGCGTTGGGCGTCAGCCGGTAGTTTTCGTCGTGTGCTTCCCGCCGACCTCGATCCCTCCCGGATCCCCCGCCACATTGCCTGCGTCATGGACGGCAACGGACGCTGGGCGAAGCAACAGGGCCTTTCCCGCACCGAAGGCCACAAGGCTGGCGAGCGCGCCCTGTTCGACGTGCTCGAGGGCGCCGACGAGATCGGCATCGACTGGTTCACCGTCTACGCCTTCTCGACCGAGAACTGGCGGCGCCCCAAGGAGGAGGTGAAGTTCCTCATCAACTTCAACGAACAGATCCTGCTCGAGCGCCGCGACGAGTTGAACGAGCGAAACGTCAGGATCCGCTTCTCGGGGCGCCGCGACTGGCGGGTCCCGAAGCGGCTGATCCGGCGCATGGACGAGTCGCTCGAGCTCACGCAGGACAACACGGGACTCACATTCACGATCGCCTTCAACTACGGCGGTCGGGCCGAACTGGTCGATGCCGTGCGTCGCATCGTCGATTCGGGCACCCCGGCAGAAAAGGTCACCGAGAAGGTCATCGCCCGGAACCTCTACGACCCGGAGATGCCCGACCCGGACCTGATGATCCGCACCTCGGGCGAGTACCGCATCTCCAACTTCCTGCTGTGGGAACTGGCGTACAGCGAGTTGGTGTTCAGCGAGGTGCTCTGGCCCGACTTCCGGCGCGAACACCTCTACGCCGCCATCAAGGAGTACCAGGACCGGGACCGGCGCTTCGGCGGCGTGGGTGGCGAGTAGTGGCGACCGGTCTGGGAAGCGGCGGCTGATGGCCCTCTACCGGGACCAGGCCGTGGTGCTGCACACCTGGAAGCTGGGCGAGGCGGACCGGATCCTGGCTCTGCTGACCGCCGACCACGGGCAGGTCCGGGCGGTCGCCAAGGGAGTCCGCAAGACCCGTTCGAAGTTCGGAGGCCGCCTCGAACCCACCTGCCACGTCGACGTGCAGTTACACAAGGGGCGCAGCGACCTGCAGATCGTCACGCAGGCCGAGAGCCTCGACACGTTTGCGTCGCTGCGGTCCGATCCCGATCGCTTCGCCGAGGCGTCGGCGCTACTCGAGGTGGCCGAGCGGCTGGCGCCGGAAGGAGAGGGCGACCGCCGTCGCTACGACATGCTCGTCGGGGCGCTGCGCACGCTCGAACAGCGCCCTTCGCCGCTGCTGGTGCCGGCGTTCTTCCTCAAGGTGCTGGCCCACGAGGGCCTGGCGCCGGCGCTGGATGCCTGTGTGCGGTGCCAGGCCACCGAGCACCTGGTGGCCATCGACGTGGAGGAGGGCGGGGTGCTGTGCGACGACTGCCGTCGGGGCCGTCCCGTGTCCGAGTCTGCGCTTGCGGTGATGCGGGCCGTCCTCGGCGGCCACCTGGCGACCGCCCTCGAAGTGGATGACGCCCGGGTCTGCGGCGAGGTCGACGCCGTCGCCACCGACGCCATCGAATACCACCTCGAACGCCGAGTCCGCTCGAGACGCGTCATGGAGAAGGCGTAGGCCTCAGCCTTCGATCGGGTTGATCTGTTCGGGCATCACCGGGGGGCCGGGCGGGTCGGGGAGGCCAGGTACGGCGAGGACCACCCCGGCGTCGCCGCGGTCGACGACGAGGGTTCGGCCGATGCGATCGCCGATGCGGCGATGGCCCTTGGTGGTGATCATCACACCCAACTCGAGGAACGGGATGACCGGGATCGGGATGATCCACGGCACCGTGCGACCGGCGGCGCCCAGGAGGCCGGGTAGGCCGCCGTCGCTGCGGCGAACGATCCGCAGGCCGACGATCGCCTTTCCGAGGCTGAAGCCCCTGGTCCCGGCGAGGAACACGTGGTTCACGATGAATAGGACCGACGCCGCGAGAAGGGCGGATTGATTCCAGATGATCGTGTTGTCGTCCGTGAACGTGGCGATGCCGTCCCGGTACACGATCAGCACGACGACCGAAATGAGCACGGCGTCGAGCAGGGAGGCGATCATCCGCCGTGCCACGACAGCCGTCGGGTCGCCGGACGTTCCGCCCCGACCGATCTGTCCCATGCCCCGGATGCTCTCCATGCATTGAGTGTCGCAGCAATACTGCCAGAACCGTCGCCTCTGTCGGCCCGGGCGGTCGCTACCCTGCAACGCCATGGTCCCCAATGACGAGACGCTGTTCGACAAGGTCGTCAACCTGTCCAAGCGGCGGGGTTTCGTGTTCCAGTCGGCCGAGATCTACGGCGGCTTCCGTTCGACCTACGACTACGGGCCGATCGGCGTCCTGCTGCTCCGCAACGTCAAGGACCAGTGGTGGCGCTCGATGGTGCAGATGCGCCACGACGTCGTCGGACTGGATGCCTCGATCCTGTCGCCTCCCGCCGTGTGGGAGGCGTCCGGCCACCTCGCCAACTTCACCGACCCGCTGGTCGACTGCCGGAAGTGCGGCGAACGCCACCGAGAGGACAAGCTCGACGACCCGTCCACGTGCTCTTCCTGCGGGGCCACCGGCACCCTCACCGAGGCCCGCCAGTTCAACCTCATGTTCAAGACCCACGCCGGCCCCGTCTCCGAGACGGCCGCCGAGGTCTACCTGCGGCCCGAGACGGCCCAGGGCATGTTCACCAACTTCGCCAACGTTCTCAACACAAGTCGCAAGCGGCCACCCTTCGGCATCGCCCAGATCGGCAAGTCGTTCCGCAACGAGATCACCCCCGGAAACTTCGTGTTCCGGACCCGGGAGTTCGAGCAGATGGAACTCGAGTTCTTCGTGCCGCCCGACGATTCCGACGAATGGTTCGGGTACTGGTGCGAGGTGCGCCGCGACTGGTACCTCAACCTCGGCATGCCCGCCGACAAGTTGCGGCTGCGCGTCCACGAGGGCGACGAGTTGAGCCACTACTCCAAGGACACCTCCGATGTCGAGTTCCTGTTCCCATGGGGCTGGGACGAACTCGAGGGCATCGCCAACCGCACCGACTTCGACCTTCTGCGCCACGCCGAGGCATCCGGCGCCCGCCTCGAGTACCTCGACCCGGCGACCAATGAGAAGTACGTCCCGCACGTGATCGAACCGGCCGCCGGTGCCACCCGCACCGCCATGGCATTCCTCATGGCCGCCTACGACGAGGAGGAGGTGCGCGGTGAGCAGCGCACCGTCCTGCGACTCGACCCGCGCCTCGCCCCGTACACGATGGCCGTGCTGCCGCTGTCCAAGAAGCCGGAACTGGTGGATCCGTCGCGTGAGGTCCTCGGCCTGCTCCAACCGCACTGGATGTGCGACTACGACGAGACTCAGGCCATCGGCCGTCGCTACCGGCGCCAGGACGAGATCGGCACACCGTTCTGCATCACCGTCGACTTCGACACCCTCGACGACCGGGCCGTCACCGTGCGTGATCGCGACTCGATGGACCAGGACCGGGTCCCGATCGACGAACTGGTCGACCACCTGCGGGGCCGGCTGCCGGCCTGAGCCCTGCGCCGGGTCGGCCGTCAGGGGGTACTGCTAGTTTCGGCGGCCATGGGGATCCTCGACGACGACATCCGTCGAGTACGCGAACAGAGCGACATCGTCGGCATCGTCACCCAGTACACGCAACTCAAGAAGAGCGGCCGCCAGTGGATGGGCCTGTGCCCGTTCCACGGCGAGAAGACGCCGTCGTTCTCGGTCAGCCAGGAGAAGGCGGTCTTCTACTGCTTCGGCTGTCAGGTGCAGGGCGACGTCATCGACTTTGTCCGCGAGATGGAGCACCTGGACTTCGCCGGGTCGGTCGAATACCTGGCCAACAAGGCCAACATCACACTCCGCTACACCGACGCCAACGAGTCCAAGAAGCGTGGTCGGCGGCATTCGCTCGTCGAGGCCGTTGGGGAGGCGGCCGACTTCTACCACCGGCGCCTCCTCGAGGGTGACGACGGCGGGCCGGCCCGGAGCTACCTGCGGGCACGCGGCTATGACGGCGACATCGTGCGCACTTTCTCGATCGGCTGGGCACCCGAGGAGTGGGACTCCCTGGCTCGCCATCTCCACCTGTCGACCGAGGACCTCCAGGGGGCCGGGCTGGGAGGCCTCAACAAGCGAGGGAAGCAGTACGACTTCTTCCGGGCCCGCATCATGTTCCCGATCTTCGACGAGCGGGGAGACGCCGTCGGGTTCGGTGGCCGCAAGTTGCCCGACGCCGAGGGCCCCAAGTACAAGAACACCTCCGACCAGTCCGAGGTCTACGACAAGGGACGCCTGCTCTACGGCCTCAACTGGGCCAAGACCGAGGCGGGCCGCATGGACGAGATCGTCGTGTGCGAGGGCTACACCGATGTGATCGGCTTCCACCAGGCGGGAATCGAGCGCTCCGTCGCCACCTGCGGCACCGCCATGACCGCCGACCACGCCCGCAAGTTGGCCCGCTTCGCCCCCCGGATCGTCCTGGCCTACGACGCTGACGGTGCCGGCCAGGCCGCGGCCGAGAGGGTCTACGCCTGGGAGGAGGAGTTCGGGCTGCGCTTCGCCGTCGCCGCACTGCCCGAGGGTGCCGACCCGGGTGACATGGCCCGATCCGACCCCGACGGCCTGGGGCGTGCGATCGCCGAGGCCCGTCCGTTCCTCGAGTTCCGGGTCGACCGGGCACTGGGGCGGGGCGACCTCGACACGATGGAGGGTCGGGCGCTGGCCGCCGCCGAGGCCATGGCACTCGTGACCGAACACCCCAACCCGCTCGTGCGCGACCAGTACGTCGTGAGCATCGCCGACCGCTGCCGGGTCTCCGTCGAGGAGGTGCGCCGGTTGGCCAGGTCGGTCCCTGGGTCGGGTGGGAGTGGTCGGGAGGCGTCCCAGGTCGCCGTGTCGACACGGCTCACACCCGAGCACCAGGCGATCCGCCTGCTGATCCATCGACCCGACGAACTCGCAGCGCACCTCGATCCGGTGCTGTTCGGTGACCTGACGGCCAGGACCGCCTACCAGGCCCTGGTCGGCCATGAGGACCTGCACGCCGCCCGCGAGGCCGCCGGGGGAGGGTCCGCCGACCTGCTCGGCCGACTGGCGGTCCAGGACGCGACTGACGACGACCCGGTCGGGGTGGTTCACAGGCTGGTCTCGCTCGCCGCCGAACGGGCGGCCGTCGAACTCGAGGCAGAGGCTCGGGAAAGCGGTGACCTGGCGTCCTACCATCTCCCGATCTCGTACCTGCGTACCACCATTATCGGGCTCCGGGAACTCCCCGTCTTCGATGAGAACGAAACCGGCTTCGAGCCCGTCGAGGCGTTGCTACGGTGGTTGGTCGAGTACTCGGAGGGGAGGGCCGATGGGTGACATTGCCCCGAAGGCTCGTTGGGCCGGGGTGTCGGAGTTTGAGTTCGTCCGCCTCCTTCGACGCGGGCGGTCGCGTGGGCGGCTCACCCTTGACGAGGTCATCGACGTCCTCCAGGACGCTGAGCTCACGCCCGAACTGATCGGTGAGATCCGCGCTGCGCTCGACGAAGGGGGCATCGAACTCGACGAGACCGTCTTCGCCGTCGACCTCACCGGAAGTGACGGTGTCGACGAGCAGGAGGCCCGCCGGCTCATCCGCCCGAGACACCGGTCGGTGCGGCGCCGCGACCCGGCGAGGCATCCCTCGGAGCGTGGCGACAGCGGGGACTCCACCCGCACGTACCTCCAGGAGATCGGCGAGGTCCCACTCCTCACCGCGGCCGAGGAGGTCGAGTTGGCGAGCGCCATCAGCGACGGCAACGAGGCCGAGGTCGAGCTGGCCGACCTGGCGGTCACGGGGGAGCGCGTGCAGTTGGAGCGCGTGGCACTCGTGCGCCTCAGGCGCCGACAGCGAGCCGGCGAGATGGCGCGCGACCGCCTCACCCGGGCCAACCTCAGGCTGGTCGTCTCGATCGCCAAGCGCCATGTCGGGCGGGGGCTGCCGCTGCTCGACCTCGTCCAGGAGGGCAACCTGGGACTCATGCGGGCCGTTGAGAAGTTCGACCCGACGAAGGGCTTCAAGTTCTCGACGTACGCCACTTGGTGGATCCGCCAGGCGGTCAGCCGGGCGGTCTCCGACCAGGCGCGCACGATCCGAATCCCCGTCCACATGGTCGACGCCATGAACCGTTGCGTACGCACCGAACGCGAACTCGAGCAGCGACTCGAGCGGAAGCCCACGATGGCCGAGATCGCCGAACGTGCCGCCATCGACGTCGACAAGGTCGGCGACCTGCTGGAACTGTCACGCAACCAGGACCCGCTGTCCCTCGACTCAACGTTCGGAGGCCAACAGGACGTGACCCTCGCGGACATGGTCGCTGACCTCGATGCAGAGGACGCCGTCCTGGCCGCCACGCGTCGCCTCCTGAAGGACGACATCCTCGAGGTGCTCGACCAACTCGATGTGCGGGAGCGTGACGTCGTCCGCATGCGGTTCGGCCTCGACGACGGCAAGACGGCGACGCTCGAGGAGGTCGGTCGGCAGTTCGGCGTCACCCGTGAGCGGGTACGCCAGATCGAGTCCCGGACGATGGCGAAACTGCGCCATCCGATGAAATCGAGGAAGCTGCGCGACTACTGGGAGGAGGGCTGACCCCAGGACGATCGCCGGGGCCCGCTGGTATCCTGCGCCCCGCCTTCCGGGGTAGCTCAGCTGGCAGAGCGTCGGACTGTTAATCCGCAGGTCGTGGGTTCGAGCCCCACCCCCGGAGCCATTGAAACCACAGGTCAGAGAGGTCTTTTGGGGTCGGCCCTCTGCGCTTCACGGGAGCCATTGTGCGTTTGTTGCACACAAGTGGTTATCGGGAGAGGTTGTCCAATGCGTCCTCGTATGTACGTTCAGATCCTGCGCGCCACGACCCTGAGACCGCCCAACTTGCCTCCCGAGAAGAGGCGCACCATCGTGTCGTAGAAGGCGCACATGGTCTCGAACACCTCTTCGCCGTGAACCCGCAGATGTCGGTCCCTGTGCTCGAGGTACGAGTTCAGGCGATCACGGGTGAAAACGGCCCAATCGTCTGACATGTCTTCGAACAGGATCGGCTCGAAGCCGGCATCGATGAGATCCAGCCGGTACTGATCCCGGCTCGGCAGATAGTTGGCGAAGAGGTCTGACGCGAGCTCCTTCCTTTCGAGGTCATCGAAGGGCCTGCGTTCACAGAGGTCCTCGGCGTAGACGAAGCCTCCATCCTCGAGTAACGATCGGCACCGCTCGAGGAGGACGTCCCGCTGGGGGATGTGGTACAGCGCCAGCCAACTGACGATGGCCTGGAATTGCGCACCATCCCAGTGATGGGTCAGGAAATCACCACACAGGTGCTTCACCCTGTCGTCGAGGCCGCACCGCTCCGTGAGACTCGATGCCATGAGATGGTGGTCTTCCTGAAGCTCCAGCGCGGTCACCTCGGCTCCCGTTGCCGACGCCAGGTACCTGGCCGGCCCCCCGAGCCCTGAACCGATCTCCAGAACCGAACTCCCCTCGTCGATGTTCGTCGCCCTGATCGCTTCATCCACTGCTTCGGTGCCGTGGTAGTGCAGTTGATCGAAGGCGGTCAACTCGTCGACAAGCAAAGGCCCGGTTTCGTCCTTCCCGAGTTCACGAAGCTCGTTCACCACCCTGTCGACGTGGTGGTACAACTTCATGCTCTTGATGTCGGCGCTGAGATCATTCATCAGGTTTGACCTTCGTCGGCGCCGGAAAATCGTTCCAGCCAGATTCGGCTTGCCCGCTCCCTGCCGAATTCGGCCACCAGCCGAGCCCATTCGACGGCCAGGTCGTCTTCGTCAGCGGAGGGCATGAGACTTACTCGGCATCGATCTCTCCGACAGTTACTCGCCGGGCCAACCCTCGTACATCTTGGAGCATGTAGGCAAGCAGGCCTCGATCAACCGCGTAGAGGGACGTGTCGGTGCACGGGTGGTCGTCGACAATCTCCGCGGGACCGAGGAGTACTGGTTCCGATCCGTTGCCCACAGCCGTGGAGTCTACGAATGGGGGTCCTTCGGACCGCTCGGGCCTGCCGCACACCTCATTGCACAGAATGCACACAACCAGACGGACACAGAGATACGCGACAGACACACGATTCTGAATCGACGGGCCCTAGCGGTCCAGATGGACACCTCGGACAGGTTTCTGTGATCTCATAATCCGCAGGTCGTGGGTTCGAGCCCCACCCCCGGAGCCACACCTTTCTCGGTAGATCTCCTTTTCACGGGCCGAGTGGTATCGGCAATTCCTAAGCGTGCTCCGCAACCAGTGAGATCCGGACACCCGAGATCTCGAAGTCGCCCGGTTGGGTGGCTGCGAGTTCCATTCCGCTGACGCCCTCTCCGCGTCCGTCGACGGCCTCGACGAACCGGACCTCTCCTTCGTCCAGCGGGACCGTGGTGCCGCCGGCCGTGATTCCGAGCACCTCCGACCAGCGGGCGGCCATGGCTTCAGGGTCGTGGGCCTGGACCTCGACGGCCCGGATCCGCTGCACCACGTCGGTGCGGACGTGGTCGCGCCAGGCCGAGCCGGCCCACGGCCAGGCGTCCCAGTCGTCGGTCCGGTCCACCGACAGGATCGCCCCGCCGACGTCGCTCGGGTGGAGGTGCAGGCCGGTGACCCCGTCGGCGGCCGCCTCGAAGACCACCCGGGCTCGGGTCTCGGCGAAGCGGCGGCGGCAGGGCTCGAGGTCGTCGACTTGCAGGATGACCATGTAGCCGCCGTCACCGCCGCGCTTGGCGAGGAGGCGCCCGGCGGTCGTGTCCGCCTCGGTCGGTGACACGACCTCGAGTAGTTGGTCGCCGATTGGGTACAGCACGTTTTGGAGGCCGAACCTCGCGACGCCCGGATCCCGGAAGCAGGGTTCAAGGCCGAGGTGCTCCTCGATGTCCGCCTCGACACCAGCAAGGTCGCTGGCCACGAAGGCCACCTGTCGAAGGCGAATACGCATCTCTGGTACGTCGGGACTCAGCCCATGGTCGTGCAGTGCAGCGGCTCGACCACGGCGATCACCCGTACCTGCTCCGGTGGAATGTCCTCGCGGGGGAACTCGTCCACGCCGCTGTATTTGAGACACTGTGCGTCGAGGAACCCAAGGTCGGCGTCGCTCTCCCAGGCCACGACCCGGCCGCGGACCTCGAGATAGCGGCCGCTGTCCGTCGGGTCGGTGGCCGAGATGGCGATCCGGTCGTCGGCGCAGAGGTTGCGCCACTTCTGGCGACCCTCGGCGTGGGGGAAGCGGACGTGTGTGCCGTCGAACCCGGCCCACACGGGGGAGGAGTGCGGCGCGCCGCCTGGGCCGATGGTGGCCACGTGCCAGACGGCGGGCAGGTCGAACAGGTCGCGGTGGCTCTCGGGGATGACGGTCATGGGCGGCGACGCTATCCGCGGTTGGGGCGCCAGGTGAGGCGGGAGCCGAGCAGGTGGCCGACCGGGGTCATGGCGGCCAGGGCCACGAGGAACGCCGCGAGCGGTCCGAGGTGGAACCAGTTGACGAGGGCGTTGATGAGCATGAGGCGGCCGAACAGCAGGATGCCGAGCGCCAACTGCACGCCGAGGAGGCGACGAATGCGGTCGAGTGCTGTGCGGGCGATGCGCCCGGCGAAGGTCCAGAGGTCGAGCAGTAGAACCGTGTAGAGGATTCCGACCTCGCCGGCCAGTGCTGCCGAGCGGGTGAGGTTCAGGTCGAGGCCATCGAACAGCCAAACGAAGGCGGCGGCGTCGACGATGAGGGCAGTCAGGGTGACGGCGAGGTAGCGGGCGAGCGCCTGGCTGCGCAGCGGCAGGAGTCGTAGGCGCATCAGGTGCCGGAGGTAGTCGAGGTAGTGGAGGGGACGGACCTTGGACTCGCCCCGCTCGCGTTCGAGGAAGACGTAGGGGGTCTCGGCCACCCGGCGGATGTCTCCGCGAGCGAGTACCTCGAGGAGGATCTTGTAGCCCACCGGGTGGAGTTCCTGGCCGACGACGGCCTCGCGACGGACGAGGAAGTAGCCGCTCATTGGGTCGGTGACCCGGCCGACGGTGCCGGGGAGCAGGAGCAGGCCGAGCGCCTGGGCACCCCGAGACAGCAGTCTCCTGGCGGCGGACCAGTTGGTCACACCGCCCCCGGGCAGGTGTCGGCTGGCGACCGACACGTCGGTGCGTTCGTCGAGGGCGTCGAGGAGGTCGAGCAGAACCTCGGGCGGGTGCTGGCCGTCGCCGTCGATCACGCCGAGGACCCGGCTGCGGGCGTGGGCCCAGCCGCATGCCACGGCGGTGGCGAGGCCGGTCTCGCCGGTGCGTCGGAGCACGCTCAGGGTGGGGACCTCGTCGGCGAGGGAGCTGGCGACCTCCCAGGTGCGGTCGGGGCTGTCGTCGTCGACGACGATCAGCTCGTGGGAGACCCCGGCACCGGTGAGAATCCCGTGGAGGATCCGGATCAGGTCGGCGATGCTGTCGGCCTCGTTGAAGGTGGGGATGACCAGGCTCAGGTCGACGTCGCCGTCGTGGTCGCTCGTGATCTGCAGTGTCTGGCCGCCGACGACATCGACGACTGCGCCACCGGTCATGGCCGCTCCTGTGCGGGGTCGGTCGGGGTCGGCGCCACGGTATCCGACGCCGGTGAACGGCCGGGGTCCCGGATGCGTGGGCCATGGGCCAGACTGCGGGTGGGCCGGTAGCTCAGTGGTCAGAGCAGGCGACTCATAATCGCTCGGTCGGGAGTTCGATCCTCCCCCGGCCCACGTAGGTTGACGGGTAACCCCCTTGGCGTGTCTGTCGAACCATGTTCGGTGGCACCCGATACCGGCGAAGGAGCGACGATGCCTGAAGTGGATTATGTGATCCTGTGCGACTACGCCCGCATCGAGAATGGGGTCGCCTTCATCTCGGCAGCGGGGATCAACCGTTTCAGGATCTCCGACCTGGAACAGACGCAGCGGTTCACCATCGCGCTCAACGTTTCGCTCTCCAAGTGGGAGTGCGATCAGCCACACCAGCTTCAGATAGTCGGTGCCGATGCCGATGGTTCCGCAATCTTCCGCTCGGATGGCGTCATCAAGACGGCATGGGATGAAGCCCTGCCCGTGGGATGGAGGAAGTCCCTGATCCTGCCCTTCCGGATCGGCCAGAAGTTCACTTCGTACGGTCTCTACACGATCGATGTCCTGATTGGTGGGGACATCAAGGCGAATCTGCAGTTCCAGGTTCAGCCGCCGCCGGCGAGGCCCGACGGGGTATAGGTACCCGGTTCACGTTGGCAGGAGGATGCGGCAACGGACGAGTTCAACCTGACCGACGTGTGGACCTTGCGGATACGGTCGACCTATGACTGACGCTGCGCCGACCGAACTTTCCCTCAAGACCGTTGCACGCGTGCACGACATCACCACGATGTTCCACGCCTTCGTCTACTTCGCACCGGAGGCGGCGGAGGAGTACGAAGCCGTGGGCGTCCAGGGGCGGAGCGGCTACTTCGCCTCGCGTTCTGCGCCCCTCGGGCCCGTGTCCGCAGAGGTCGTGACGGCGACGTTCTACAACTTCAGCCCCGACCTCGTCCGCTCGTCGATCGACGGCGTCTGGGACCACGTGACGCCCGACGAGGTGCAAAGGGCCAGGTGGCGGGCTGCCGCCCGGATCCTCGACACCACCGTTGCCGAGGCCATGACCGACGCCGATCTGGCCGAGGCGCTCGACATCGTCGAATCCCGTGTCGCTGCACTCTCGTATGCCGGGCGCCCACTCGCCGCAGCCAACGCCTCTGTGCTTCGACTGCTCGACGAGCCGGAGTTCGCGGGCAACGGCCTGTTGCGCCTCTGGCAACTGGTCACGATCCTGCGCGAATGGCGGGGCGATGCTCACATCGGCCTCCTGATCGCCGAGCCACTCGACGGATGCGAGTGCACGGTCGTCAGCGAGCACCTCTTCCAGCGGCCCGGGATCATCAGGTCTACCCGTGCCTGGTCCGAGGCCGACTGGTCCCGGGCGGTCGAGCGCCTCACCGGCCGCGGGTGGCTCGATGCCGACGGCATCACGGACGAGGGTCGGGAGAGGCGCAGCGTCATCGAACGCCGGACCAACGAACTCGACGCCTTGGCCTGGAACGGCATGGATGACCAGGAACTGCACCGGTTCGCCGACCTCCTCAAGTCGGCGATTGAGGCCCTCACGGCGGGCAACCACTTCGCGGCAATGGGCCGACCGGCCCCAAAGGACGAGCCGTCGACGAAGCAATAGGCCGTTGGGCTCAGGACGGGAGGGGCGAACCTGCGACCGATGCCGGGCCGCTTCACCGGTCGCCGGGGCCAGACTGAACCCATGGCCACGGGCAGCGAAGTCATCGTCTACTGGCGGCCCGGGTGTGGGTTCTGCCACAAGTTGTTCCAGAGGTTCGACCGGGCAGGGATCGAGCGCACGGAGCGCAACATCTGGGAAGACCCGGAGGCCCGGGCGTACCTTCGAACCGTCACCGGTGGTAACGAGACCGTGCCCACGGTCGTGGTGGGGGGTCAGGTTCTGGTGAACCCCCGCCCCGAAGAGGTCGTAGCCCTCGTCGAACTGGGGCTCTGAGCCTCCACGAAGTTCCCCTGAAGCAGTTCTGACCTGTGGGACGATAACCACGTGGCTTTCTTCGGGATCCTCACAAGCCTCTTTCCGCTTTTCGTGATCGCCGGCATCGTGATGCTGGTGCGCCGGTCGCGGTCGGGATCGTCGGGGAGTGATGACGCCAGCGTGTCGCTCCGCCGACTGCTCGAGTACTGCTTCCTCGCCGTCGCCCTGGGACTCGCCGCCTCCGGGCTCGACAGCCTGTTCTCGGCTGCGGTTGAGGCGATGGTCGAAGGCACCGATGAAGTCGATACGCCGTCGTGGGCGATCACGAGTCTGCTGGTCGGTGGCATCGCCCTCTGGTTCCTGGTCCGGAACGTGCGCAGGCGGTTCGAGGAGTCGCCCGACGAGCAGGGAGCCCCCGGCTGGGTGCTCTATCAGGGGATCCTCGAACTGGTGACTCTGATCGGGTTCGCGATCTCTGTCAACGACCTCCTCGACGGGATCATCGGGGCCGGGGATGTTGAGCCGCAGAACCTGGTGCACCTCGCCGTCTGGGGGGCCGTCTGGGTGGTCCACATACGCCTCGGCGACCGCATCGTCGGCGGAGAACCGGTCCGCAGCACCCTCGTGCCGTTCGCGGTCAGCATCAACGCCCTCGGCGCCCTGGTTGCGTCGGTCGGGGGACTGATCGCGCTGTGCTTCATGGCCGTCTACGAGGGAATCACGGGCTATTCGTCGTGGGGAGGAACGGTCGACGGCATCCGTGACGTCGCCTCGGTCCTCATCGTCTCCGCCGCCCTGTGGTGGTGGTACTGGCTGCGACAGGCGGTGCACGACCGGGGATCGATGCTGCACCACGCCTACACGCTGTTCGTCGGAGTGCTGGGAGGGTTGGGAGCCCTCGTGGGTGTGTCGGTCATGTTCCTGGCAGCGCTCATCAACTGGGGGTTCGCGATCGGGGAGGATCCCGCAGTCGAATACTTTGACTTCCTGCCGGTGGCAGTGGCTGTCGCCGTCGTGGCGACACTCGTCTGGCGCTACCACCGCGAACTGGTGCCTCCAGTGGAAGGTCGACCCCGCAACGACGTCGACCGGGCCGCCGACCACCTGGCCGCCTTCGTGGGGATCTGTGCCCTGCTGGCCGGCGTCTTCGTCGTGTTGTTCGTCGCTTTCCACCACCTGACGCCGGTGCCGCCCGGCGCCGAGCGCGAGACCACGATGGTGATCATCGTCGGCCTGCCGCTGCTGGTGGTTGGCGTGCTGGTCTGGCGTCGCTTCTGGCAGGCCATACAGGTCCGTGCCGGCGATGCGGAGGAGGTCGGCTCTGCGGTCCGTCGGGCCTACCTGTACGTCATCTTCGGCATGTCGGGGCTGGTGGCGCTCGTCACGGTGCTGTTCCTCGTGTTCCAGGTCATCGACGGAATCCTCAACACGTCATTCGACCGCGAGGGCATCTGGGACCTGCACGCTCCGCTCGCCATCGCGTTGACCGCCGGGGTGGCCACCGGCTATCACCGCCGGATCCTGCGTTCCGACCAGAAGGTGCTCGCCGGGGCCATGCCCGTGCCGATGCCGCAGCCCGTTCCTTCGCCGGAGCTGCCAGGACCCGGTCGGGTCATCATCGTCGCCGCTGATCCCGCCCCGTTGGCCGCCGCCGTCGAGATGGCCACCGGCGCCGAGGTCGAGGTGATTCGGCGCAGCGACCCGCCGCCAATGACGTTCGACCTCGACATGGCACGCATGGAGATCGCCGAGTCCGATGCGGCAACGCTGATGGTGGTCGTGGGCCCCGATGGGAACATGCTGTTGATCCCCGTCGACCGATCATGAGGAGGCCCCGGTGACCGAGTCCGTCAGCGTTAGCCGAGAGATGGCTGCCCCACCTGAGGAGGTCTGGGCGCTCGTCAGCGACCTGACCCGGATGGGGGAGTGGTCACCGGAGGCTAAGGGCGGCCGGTGGGCCGGCGGGGTGGACGGGCCCGCCGTCGGCGCTGTGTTCAAGGGCAGGAACCGAAACGGGCGCTACCGCTGGCCCACCAACGTGGCCGTCATCGAGTGCGATCCGCCGCGGCGGTTCGCCTTCCGGTTGAACATTCCGTTCATGGGCGGCTGCGACTGGGTCTACGACATCGAGCGGACCGGGGAGGGCTGTCGGGTCACCGAGTCCTGGGTCGACTTTCGTAAGCGGTCCCTGGTGGTCGTCGGGCGGATTCTCAGCGGTGTTGCCGACCGGGCCACCCACAACCGGGCCGGCATGGAGCAGACCCTCGACCGCCTCGCCGACCACTTCGCCGCCTGATCAGTCCCAGGCGTTCCAACGGGTGACGGCGGCGGCGCCACCCTCGCGGGTCGCCGGCTTGAAGTCGTCGCCGAGCGTGTGTGCCACGGTGATGAGCGCCACCTGGGAGACCTCCGCGTAGGGGATGCCGAGCACTCCGGCCGCCTCCTCTTCGAACATGAGGTGGATGGTGGTCCAGCAGGTGCCGAGGCCGCGCTCGCGGGCCGCCAGCATGAACGACCAGGTGCTGGGGATGATTCCCGCCAGCGTCGAGACGGCACCCATGCCGGGCCACTGCTCGACCCTTCCCGGCAGGCAGGGAATGAGCATCACCGGCACCCGGTGGAAGTTCTCGGCCAGGTAGGCGGCCGATCCCATGACCCGCATCTGCTGGTCGGCCCGGTCCTCGGCGGCGCCCACGGCAAGGGACGCTGCGCTGGCCGACATGCCGGAATACGCCTCCCAACCTCGGCGGTAGATGTCACCGAGCGCCTGGCGCCTGTCCTCGTCGGTTACCACGAGGAACTGCCAGGACTGTGAGTTGGATCCCGTCGGGGCTTGGACGGCGAACTCGAGGCACTCCTCGATGAGTGCCGGGTCGACTGATCGGTCGAAGTCGAGTCGCTTCCTGACGGAGCGGGTGGTCGTGAGCAGTTCATCGGCGGAGAGTCCGAGCGTGGTCATGGGTGGGGGGTTCCTTCGTGTCGTGGGTCGGTCAGGTGCCCGCGGCCTCGGCGAGGTCGCGGATGCCTTCGGCGGTGCGGCGCATGTTGGCGATCTGGCCCTTTTGGCGGTTGGCGATGATCGCCGCCTCCTTGTCGGGCATGGCGTCGATCGCAAGGGTGAGGCCGGACGTTCCGGGCCCGAGCACCATCGAGAACCGCAGGCGGGTGCCACCCAGCAGCGGTTGGATCTCGAAGCGCCACTGTGCGGCCGGGTTGTCCGGGTCGCCGGCATGCCAGGCGAACACCCTTTCGTGCTCGAAGTCGACGACCGTGCAGGTGACCTCCCACTCGCCCATGTCGTCGCGCTTGTTGCGTCCGAGGAAGCGTGCACCGACGGCGGGTTCGTCGTCGAGCCACTCGGCGCCCTGGAACTCGTCGCTGAACCGGGCCGGCAGGTCGATGTCCGAGACGTATGGCCAGAGGTCGGCGGGCTTCGCGTCGACGTCGACCTCGACGGTGATGCCGGCGCCGTCGGTGTGGACGGGAGGGCGTCCGTCGGTCGGGTTCTGGAGGGTGCGCCCCCACTTGTCGAACCAGGTGATCTCCCGGGCGGGGCGGCGCTCTACGGGGGAGAAGTCGTCGCCGATGGTGAATGCGACGGGCAGCAGCACGATCTGGGTGACGCCATCGGGGATGTCGAGCAGGTCGGCGACCTTGTCGGCGGCGGCGAGGTGGAGGGTGGTCCAGGCGGTCCCGAGGCCCCGCGATCGGGCGGCAAGGCAGAAGCTCCAGGCGGCCTGGATGACCGAGTCGAACAGGCCCGGGCGGCCGCTGCCATCGTGGGTGCCGTGGATCGCGACCAGCACGAGGACCGGGACTTCGTGGAGGTGGTCGGCGAGGTGGCCGCCGGACCGGGCCGCCCGCTCCCTGGGGTCGCCGCTCCCGGCGAGGGCGCTGGCGCGCTCGGACAGCCAGGTGCCGCCGGCCTCCCGGTAGAGGTCGGTGACCTGTTGCCTGACCTTCGGATCCCGGATGACGAGCCAACGCCGGCTGGGCTGGTTGCCGCCGGTCGGCGCCTGTTCGGCGAGGTCGATGCAGTCGAGGATCAACTGCTCGGGGACCGGTCGATCCAGGTCGAGGCGCCGCCGGACCGACCGTGTCGTCGAGAGCAGGCGATCGGTCTCGTTGGTGTCGAAGGGCATGCCCGAGTCCAGCACACGTCCGGGGTCAGGGACCCGGTCGGGGCGGCGGTGGAAGTGCGGCCCGGAGCGCCTCGGCGGTGACCCCGAGGGTCGCTGCGGCGGCCTCGAGGTCGGGCGGCGGCGGGCCGAGTGCGGCCAGCAGTTCGTCCACGGTGACGCCGAGGGCCTCGGCCGCCTCGGTGAAGTCGGGCGGGCCGCCGGGGCCGCCCTCACCCGGGCCACCCTGTCCGGGACCACCGGGTCCCGGGCCGCCACCGGGGCCGCCGAGGAGGAGGGCGTTGTCGTGGAGTTCGCCCCAGAAGGTCGGACCCACGTAGAAGGGAAACACGTCTGCGAGGCCCCCCGGCATCCCGGGTTCGATGGCGCGGGTCACGTGGTAGTGGTACCTCGGCTGGGCGAAGCCGGGAAGCCCGCCAAGGTGGCCGTTGTGCTCGTCGAGCGCCTCGGGACTGCCGCCGTCGAGTGCGGCGTCGAAGTACCAGTCCTCGAAGTAGTAGCCGGCAACGGCGGTCAGCTCGTTGCCCGACATGGTCAGCGCGGTGTCCGACGTGTCGGGGCCGGGATGGTCCGTCGCCACCGTTCCCGCCGACGGGTCGCGTTGGTCGGCCATCAGGCACGAGCGCACACCTGCAGCCCCACATCCGGTAGATGAACCCGGATCGTCGTAGTCGCGCAGGCGCCAGGAGGAGCGGGCGAGCACGCCGTCGAGGACCCAAGGGCCGGCAATCGGCACCCCGTCGGCCGCGTAGCCGTAGACGGGCGAGTGGGCTGAGCCGTCGTCGCCAAGTTGGTCGGCGAGGCAGACGGGGTGCGAGTGGTGGTGGTAGGTGCCCATTGCGGAGTGTCCCGGACACACGTCGAGGTCGTAGGCCTCGGCGGCGGGGGCGAGGTTGAACCAGGTCTGCTCATTCGCCCAGGACTGTCCATCGCCCCAGTTGAAGACGGCAACGCCGTTCACCCAGAGCCCGATGGCGCCGAGGCCGGTGGCGGTCGGTTCGACCGCCTCGACGGGCTCGACCGGGAACCAGGCATCCCAGTCCTGGCGGGTGGGACAGGCCGGTCCCGGTGGCCAGAACCCGTAGCCGGTGCCGGGAACGTCCGTGCAACCCGTACTCCGATAGCCGAGGTCCTGGCCGAAATCCAGGGTGTCCCCTGCGCCTGCGAGGGGGTGCCCCTCCCGGAAGTCGGTGGCGGCCCGGGGGCGGCCCTCGAGGAAGACGGCGCCGGCGTCCGTGAGCAGGTGCGTGTAGTCGGGGATCCCGGTGGCAAGCACGTGGAGGTAGTCGATGCCCTCGATAGTCGCCAGTTCGACGGACTGCACGTTGACCGGGATGGGGCCGCCGTCCTCGATCACCGCCGCGGTGTGGCCGTCGGGGTTGAGGAGCCATGTGGCGAGCAGTGCGTCCGACCCTTTCGGGACGGGCACGGTGGTCGTGGTCGTGGTCGTGGTCGTGGTGGTTGGGGCTGTGGTGGTCGTGGTGGTCGTGGTGGTCGGGGCTGTGGTGGTCGTGGTGGTCGGGGCTGTGGTGGTCGGGGTCGGACCACCGTCGGCACACGACAGTCCCGCCAGGGCGAGCAGGGCCAGTGCTATCCCGGATACGAGGCGCTTCGTCACCGGCGAAGGCAGGGGAGGGGGGTTAGGCCTCGCCCAGCCAGGCGGGTGCCCGGTCGAGCAGGTACTCGCTGATCGCCTGGCAGCGGTCGAGGGCATCGCACACCCAGTTGCGTTCCTCGCCGCGGAAGTCGCCACTGTAGAGGCCGGCCAGCGGTGTCTCGATCCTGGCGACCACGTTGATGGAGCGCTGCGGGGCGTCGGTGACCTCGGCGAAGGAGTCCATCGCCGACACCTCGGTCGGGAGTTGGGTGCCGCCCAGCCCGGCCAGTTCGGTGGCGAGGACCAGGAGGTCGGGCCCGTTCTCGAGTGGCGGAAGTGCCCAGGTGAACAGGATCTGGACGGTGAGGTCGTCGCTCGGGTAGGCCTCCTCGGAGAGGCTCATGACCTCGTCCTCGAATGCCATAAGGGTCCGTGGTTCGAGGTCGAGCGAGAGGTGCAGGTCGAGCGGACCGCCGCATGCCGCCTCGGGGTGCAGGTCGACCTCGAATGCCTGGCGCATCGAGTAGGTCTCGACGAAGTGCCGCTCGTCGTGCACATGGAAGCCGTGCTCGGCAGCATGATCCTTCAGGTCTGCGATGAAGCCGGCGACGTCGACGACGGCCACGGGCGGTCCTCCTGGTTCCCCGGATGGGTCGGGGCTCGTGTGGTGGTGCGGCCACAGGCTAGGTCGGTGGGGGCCATCGCGCTGCCCCCGGGGTGGTTGACTTGCACCCATGGGTGAAATCGCCGACTCCAACCACGTGGTGGCCGACCTGCACGCTGCCGCCGACGCCGTGGCCGCATCACTCGACGGGCATGCCGACTGGGGCCCGTCGGGCAACCGGCCCGACCAGTACGCCAGCGACGTGGTCGCCGACGAGGCAGTGCGTAGCGTGCTGCTGCCGCTGGGATACGGGCTGCTCAGCGAGGAGTCAGCAGTGGTCGAACCGGGGGAGGGGCGCCCGATGGTCGTCGTGGATCCCCTGGACGGTTCCACCAATGCCTCCCGAGGCATTCCGCACTATGCGGCCAGTCTCTGCGCCGTCGATGACGAAGGGCCGTTGGCGGCGGTCGTGCTGAACCTGGCACTTAGAACCCGGTACGAGGCCGTGCGGGGCGGCGGAGCCCGCCGGGACGGGGTGGGGCTGTTCCGAGATGACTCGCCGCAACTCTCGGAGGCGATCGTGGGCGTGTCGGGCCTGCCTGCCTCGAACCCCGGTTGGGCACAGTTCCGCTGCCTGGGTGCCGCTGCCCTCGACCTCTGCGCCGTCGCCGACGGCACCCTCGATGCCTACGTCGACTGTGTCGTCGACGCCCACGGCGTCTGGGACTACCTGGGAGCGCTGCTCGTCTGCCGGGAGGCGGGAGTCACCGTCGAGGATGCGAAGGGGCGGGACCTCTGCGTGCTCGACCGCTCTATCCGCCGCACCCCGGTGGCCGCATCCGGAACGACACTGCACGAGGCGCTACTGGACAGGGGCTGACCCCCGGAAACTCCCCGGGGCCCGCAGGTAGGGTTTCCGCCCCGGGCGCGTAGCTCAGATGGCTAGAGCACCTCCCTTACAAGGAGGGGGTCGGGGGTTCAAGTCCCTCCGCGCCCACAACAAGAACCGCAGGTCAGGGGCATAATCGAATGCGTTCGACTAGTACCGGCTGTCCTTAGGTGGAGGTTCCCTGGACTCAGTCGGGTTCAGGTTCTGTACCGCCAAGCCACGTGTTCTTGACGGACGGCGATCTCATCGGCACGCTTCGCCGGCGTCACCGTCGGCGTATCCACGGGTAGGTGGTCGGCCAGTTCCGCCAAAGAGATGACCCGGCCCCTAGCCGCCGGCGCATCGAGGCCCCGGATCCAGCGGTAGGTCACCATGCCACTAGGGCGTCCGGAAGTGTCGAGCCAGTTCGGAACGCCCGGATCAGAGTGGGCGACGACCGCACGGAAACGCCCGTCGGACGAGAGGTGCGCCTGGGTGTGGTTGAGGCTGGTGACCCGGTTGGCGAAGTCTGGCGACTCGAACCACATCGGGGTGTAGAGCTGGATGTCCCAGTAGGCGCATTCAGCGATCTCGCTCTCGATCAGAAAGACCTCGTCCTCTTGAAGTTCGTAGAACCCGAATCCGTAGCGAATGAACGATGACCCGCCATCGGACGGATACGGCGCACCCATGGAGTTGACCCCGACCTGGTCTCGTTGCGTTTCCATCCATTCGGCCCAGTAGCGCATCGACTGCTCCACGATCGTGGCGGCCTCGTCGAGCATTTCTGCCACGTCGGCCCCGGTCAGCGCCTCCGGCGAGATGCCGACCGTGTCAAGGCGATGGACGGTCATCACCGCGGGCTCCTCTGCCGTCCAGGTCCAGTAGTACTCCCGAATATTCAGCATCGATGAGCCGGAGGGAAGTGGCAGCCAAGGGACTCCGTCGCCGAGGGGGGCGCCGCCCAGGAAAATCTCGACTTCGTCGTCGCGACCGATGCCGACGTCGCTGGCCATGAGTTCGGCCAACACGTCATACCGATCCATGTGCATGTCACCACCTTTGACGGTGACCACGAGATCGTCACAGGCGTGCATTCGCCCGCGAATGACATAGCGACCCGAAGGCACGACCCGTGTCCTGCGGGTCACCTGGTTCACGTTGGGGCCACCCCAACACGACACCAGGTCGTTCTGCCGGAAGAAGGCCGGGTGCTCGAGGTCATGGTGCCCGGCCGACCAGGCCAACCATGTCACCACCTGGGTGGCCAGGTGATGAAACCCTTCGACGCGCGTGCGCTCATCCTGAAGGTCGCCTGCGAGGATTGACTCACCAACCACAGCCAAGCGGTCGCAAAACGATCGCCAGGCCGCTCCATCGGTGACGGACAGGCCGGAGGTCATCTGCTCTCCTTCGCGATGCTGAACCGGTCGATATAGCGGCTGAACCGGATCCTCTCTGCTTCCGGATCGAGTCCTAGACCTTCCAAGGAGTGTTCGTGAACTCCCAGCGAACCGCGGGGCCGGTTGTCGAGCCATGCATTGAGGGCCTGGTGGTGTGCATCGGAGAAGGGAAGGCCGAGGTGGTCGTGGAGGCGGGAGACCGCAGCCACCTCGTCGAGCAGGAACTCGTCGAAGCGTTGGTGGATGATGCGGTCAGCGGGCACCGTTCCATTGTCGATCCAACTCATGAGCAGATCGAACTGGCGAAGGAAGTTGTCGATCTCGGCACGAGCGATCCTCGCGGCATCCACCTGGTCGGACCCGTTGGCCCGCAATCGGGAAAGCAGGCTTGTGAGCGAGCTGATCATGGCCAACGGGTCGCGGTGGCAGACGACGACCTGCGCGTCGGGGTATTCGTCGAAAAGCGCGGGCAGGAACTGCACGTGACCCGGGGCCTTCAGCACCCAGCGGTCACCATGCATCCGAGACTGCAGGACCTGCAGGACCACCCGATGCCAGTGGTAGGCGTCGGACATGTCGCAGCCGTGGAACCACGAGGTGTACCCCGGAATCGAATTATGGGCGCCGAAGACATCGGTCCGAAACGAAAAGGCCATTGCATGACCGCACTCCCGAGGCAGTCGTGCGCCGTATTCATGGACCGCATCGAGCCCTGGTGACAACGACGTGGTGAGGCGTAGGTCGTCGTCGGCCAACTGAATTCTCGGGTCCGTGGCCTGACCATCGACCGTGGGGGGTGGCGTCGGTTGCCAGAATTCCCATGCCAGCGGAGCTCGATGGCCGGGAGCGGTGGCCAGGAGTTGATGGGTGATCGAGGTGCCCGCCCGCGGGCTGCCACAGACGACGATCGGTGCCTCTATGACTTCGCCGACGACCTCAGGGTTGGCTCGACGGTGATCCACGAGCATGAGCCGCCCCCTGAGGAGGCGAAGGACCTGCTCGCGGACCCGCCACCTGCCGACCGGGTGAAGGTGGGCCTCCGACTCGAGCGAGGCCAATAAACGGTCCAACGGTTCATGGAAGTCGTCACCGCCGAAATCATGAAGGCCGGTCTCAGCGCAGGCTTCCGCCAGCAGAACGACCCGGTGGAACGGTTCATGCGCCGCCACTAACTCAGCGGTGTCAATGCCTGCCGAACCCATGTGTTCCAACTCCTGGTCTTTCGTCCCCTCCTACCGACCCTACCGGTCGTCCCATTTCGGAGGTCGAGCCACTCCCAGTAGGGAACCCTGGCCGGCTGGAGCCCCACCAAAATCACAGCCATCCCCCCACACCGCTAATCCCGACAGGCGACTAGTAGCCCCTTCTGGACGTCCTGCTGGTCAGGACGTGCGGTCACGGATCGATGAGGACGCCCGGGTTGAGGATGCCGTTTGGATCGAGCCGCTTCTTGACCGCTCGGTTCGATTCGGCAAACAGTTCCGGTCGTTGAACGTCGTAGGCGCCCGGCCGGTGCATTCGCCCAACAGCGTGATGGTGAGTCGACGTGCCGCCGGCTGAGACAACCGCTTCGTTCGCAGCGTCTTTGATGGTCTGCCACTGTGAGATCTCGCTGCCCTGGGTGCCCATCCCGAACCACGTGTAGTAGGGGGCGGGACCGTCCGGGTAGACGTGGGTGAAGCGACAGGACAGCGAGTGGTGTTCACCGAATGTTTCTGCAAGTGCGGCGCCGACCCTTTCTCTGACCGCCGCGTCGAACGCCGGCCACCGGTCCCAGGTAATCGCCGTTTCGAACGTGTCATTGATCAATCCGAGTGATGTTTCCACCCCGTTGCCGACTCCGATGAACGAGTCTCGCCACGCGCCGACCGCACCACCGCGCCCGGTTGGGTTTCCGGTGCCGTCATCGACCTGGATCTCCTCGTCGGGAATCTCCCCAGCGGCGTCCCGGGCGATCTCTACCGCCTGGGCGATGTTGTGGCGCTGGGTGAGCTCGGCGCTTTCGAACCCCACGATCACCAGTGAGTTCTCCCCGTCGAGTCCCGCAGCGCGCCCGGCTTCGTCCGGGTCGAGAATCCGGAGGTTCGCCGGCCACAACTTGGCTTGCACAATCTGGCGAACCGCCTCGCAGCCGGCTGCCCAGGTTGGGAAGGTGATTCCCGCAGTTGCCCGGAAGGTCGGCCGCTTCTGGATCCGCATCCAGGCCTCCGTGATGATTCCGTAGATGCCCTCGGAACCGATCACCATCCGGTCAGGGCTCGGACCGGCGCCCGATCCGGGGAGGCGCCGTGACTCCCACCAACCGGCTGGGGTGATCATCCTGGTGGACTCGACGAACTCATCGATGTGGGTGTGGTTGGTGGCGTAGTGGCCGCCCGAACGCGTGGCGATCCACCCGCCAAGCGTCGAGAATCGAAATGACTGCGGGAAGTGACGAAGCGTGTACCCGCGTGGGCGGAGTTGGTCTTCAAGGTGGGGGCCGAACACTCCGGCCTGGATCCGGGCGGCGCGCGAAACCTCGTCGATTTCCAGAACCTGGTTGAGTTGGCCGAGCGAGATGATGACGGTCGGTCCTCGATCTTCAGAGGGGGCAAGGCCCCAAACGACCGAGGATCCACCCCCATAGGGGACGGTGACGTATCCGTTCTGATCGCACCAGTCGAGTGTGGCGACAACCTCTTCTTCGGTTCGAGGGTGGGCCACGACGTCCGGAGGGTTCGGAAAATCGAGATTGAAGGCGCGAACCCGCTCGGTGAAATGCGCGCCGTAGGCGTAACTCGCCCGGTCGTACGTGGAGGTCGAACACCAGTCGCCAACCGAGTCGGGAACCTGGATGCGAGGGGGTCGAAGTTCCGCGTCCTCGGCCTTTGGCACGGGTCTCGCGGTTACCGAAGTTCCGAATCGCTCCGAGAGGTGTCGGGCGAACTTCGCGCGCTCGGCATCGGTCGGCTCCTCCGATTCCATGCACCACGCCCAGAATGACTTGCGGTCAGCGGTGGCCACGGCGAGATCCTAGAAAGCACAGTGCCGGATTGCCCAACTGACCACTACTTCCCAGATTCCCAACTCGGTCGGACCAGAACGCTCCCTCCGGGGCCGGAGCAACCCCTTGTTGGCCGGTGCCTGTCACCTGGCCAATGAGCGGGTTCTAGGACTTGGTACCGAACAGGCGCTTCAGGAATCCCAAAGGCCCCGACGTCGAGTCGGCAGACACCCGGTACACGCTGTCCTTGACCCGTACCCGGCCGTCGATCCCGACCGCGACCTCGTCGCCGGGGCCAGCCGAGTCGACCGGTTCGTGGTCGATCTGCATCGACCGGACCGTCTGGGTGAAGTCCGTGGTGTGGCCCTTGATGCGGATGGTGTCACCGACGCCCAAACCACCTTCGGAGAGTGCCAGGAGGGCCGCACCGGCCTTCTGCCACTGGTGGACCACGGTTCCGATCAACGACTCAGCCACGGCTCATCCTCCTCGCTCGGGTGACAGCAGTAGCGTGCACGGCCTGCTGCCGTTGTGGGATGACCCTACTCCTTGACCGTGGCCCAGTCTGGTGTGACCCTCTCGGTGCCGGGAAGGCAGCCGGGATGCCGGCAGGGCAGGGGTTTCGGCTCGAACCTGCGCGAGGCCCGTTGCTTCTGGCAGGCTTCAGGCCTTGGCCCCGACAACCCTGACCCACCACCCCTCAAACCTGCCGACATGGTGATCCCCGAAGACCTCATGCAGCGGCTGGCGGCGGCCGACTTCCGTACCACCGTGGAGTACACAGGGTCGCTCGAGCACCAGTACGTCATGACCCACTTCAGGGAGGACTACCCGTCCCTGTGGCTCGACATGCGGGAACTCATCGCCACCACCGGGGTCGTCCGGCCGTTCCGCGGGAGCCGTGAGGAGTGGAGGTACGTCGACCTGCCCGACGGGTACACCTACTGGGTCATGCCCGAATGGGCCGTGGACGGCTGGGAGGAGGGCTTCGACCCGGATGACACCTACGTACTCAACCGGCAGGAGACGCCGAAGCACCTCAGGGCCGGGGCTGGATGAAGCCCCGCAGGCCAGGTCCTAGAGGCCCAGCCGGGGTCGGAGCCAGGCGCTGATCTGGGCGATGGCCTCGTCTGCCTCGGGCATGTTGCCGGTGAAGAGCTGGAACACGTGCTGCATCTCGGGGAACACGTCGAGCCGTACCTCGACGCCGGCCGCCGCCGCCGACTCAGCCAGCCGGGTGGAGTCGTCGAGCAGGGTCTCCTCGTCGCCGACCTGGATGAAGAGCGGCGGGATGCCGGCAAAGTCGCCGTAGAGGGGCGCTGCCAGCGGGTCGCGGGCGTCGTGTCCGGCGAGGAACATCTCGGCCATGTCCTTCAGGCCGATCTCGTTGACGATCACGTCCACGTCGGCCCTCGTCGTCATCGACTCGCCGATGGCCTCCATGTCGACCCACGGCGAGATCGGAACGCCGGCCACCGGGAGGGGGGTGCCGTCGTCGCGCAACTTGAGGAGCGTCGACACGGTGAGCCCTCCGCCGGCGGAGTCGCCGCTGACGGCGAGCCTGTCGGCGCCGAATCCCTGGTCGAGCAGCCAGCGGTAGGCGGTGGTGCTGTCGTCGACCGCAGCCGGATGCGGGTGCTCGGGGGCGAGGCGGTAGTCGACGTTGAGGACCCGGCAGCCAACGGCCTTCGCCAACTGACCGGTGAAGTTGCGGTAGCCCGTGGCCGAACCGATCACATAGCCACCACCGTGCACGTACATCACGACATGGTCGCTCGAGCCTTCCTCCGAGTCGGCCCAGATCGCCGGCACGCCACCGGCGTCCACCTCGGTCCAGGCAACCCCGTCGGGAGCCACGGTCATCATGCTGGCCGCCATCTCGTACTGGGCCCGCTGCTCCTCGACCGACTGGGCCCCACCGACCGTTTCGCTGAGGAGTCTCAACTGCTCCTTGATCGCCAGTGCCTCTGGAGACGCCATCGTGCTACCACCTATCCCTCTTCGATCTGCCTGTCGTGACGGCCGGTCTAGCATCCGAGGCGCTGACGGTCCACGGGAAGGACCTCCGGCAACGGCCCTCCCGACGCCTCAGGCCGGCCGCTTCCGCGGGAGGCGGCCGGCGATCCAGAGGGCGGCGGCGATGAGCAGCACCTGGACGAGTGCCCGGAACAGGTGGCCGTTGGTCCCCAGGTTGGTCTCGCCGATCGTGATGTCGTTGACCCACATGTTGAGGTTGCCGACGTAGAGCACGACGAGGAGCACGGCGAGTGCAGTGCCCGCCCGGCGGCGGTGCCCCCGGTCCAGCATCAGGGCGACTCCGATGCCGATCTCGGCGACGCCGCTCACGTACACCCAGGCCGTGGCGTTTCCCAACTGGTCGGGAACAAGCGGTTCGAACCAGCCGGGGTCGATGAAGTGCATGACGCCCGAGGCGGCCATCCCCAGTCCCAGGAGGACGGCGAGCGGGCCCTTGGCACGTGTCGACATGTACCGAGTCTCGCGCCGGAACGGGTGTCCGTGGACGATCGGCGATCCCCCTTCACTACGCTGCGGCGCGTTCGGCGACGATACGAGAGGAACCCGCAGTGGAACTCCAGGATCCGACCCTTCTGAGAACCCAGGCGTACGTCGGTGGCGAGTGGATCGATGCCGACTCGGGAGGCACCTTCGACGTCACCGACCCCGCCACCGGCGACGTCGTGGCGAGCGTCGCCGACCTCGGCGTCGACGAGACCCGCCGGGCCGTCGACCTGGCCGAAGTGGCCCAGAAGGCATGGGCGGCACGCACCGCAAAGGACCGCGGGGCCGTCCTGCGACGCTGGTACGAACTCTTCCTCGAGCACAAGGAGGACCTCGCCCTGATCATGACCAGCGAGATGGGTAAGCCCATCGGCGAGTCCCGGGGCGAAGTCGTGTACGCGGCCAACTTCATCGACTGGTTCGCCGAGGAGGGCAAGCGGGCCTACGGCGAGGTCATCCCCACCCATGATCCGACCAAGCGACTGCTCGTCCTCAAGCAGCCCGTCGGCGTGGTCTCTGCCATCACGCCCTGGAACTTCCCGCAGGCCATGATCACCCGCAAGGTCGCCCCGGCCCTCGCTGCCGGTTGCGCCAGCCTCGTGCGTCCGGCCAGCGAGACCCCGCTGAGCGCCCTCGCCGCCGCCGAACTGGCGGACCGGGCCGGCCTGCCCCCCGGACTGCTCAACGTCATCCCCGCAACGGACAGTCCCACCGTCGGCCGGGAACTCACCACCAACCCGACGATCCGCAAGATCTCCTTCACCGGTTCGACGCCGATCGGCAAGCTGCTTCTCGGCCAGGCCGCCGGCACCGTCAAGAAGGCCTCCATGGAACTGGGCGGCAATGCCCCGTTCATCGTGTTCGACGACGCCGACATCGACGCAGCCGTTGAGGGCGCCATCGTCTCGAAGTACCGCAACAGCGGCCAGACGTGCGTGTGTGCCAACCGCTTCCTCGTCCAGGACGGCGTCTACGACGAGTTCGCCAAGAAATTCGCCGAGGCCGTCGCCGATCTCAAGGTCGGACCCGGCATCGACGAGAGCAGCGAGATCGGCCCTCTCGTGAACGAGGACGCCATCGACAAGGTCGAAGAACTCGTGCAGGGCGCACTCGCCGAGGGCGCCGGAGTGCTCACCGGTGGCCGACGCCATGCCCTCGGGCGCACCTACTACGAAGTCACCGTCCTCGTCGACGTCACCCCCGACATGGCGATCCACGGCGAGGAGATCTTCGGCCCGGTTGCGCCACTGTTCCGGTTCTCCACCGAGGACGACGCCATCGCCATCGCCAATGACACCGAGTACGGCCTGGCCGCCTACTTCTACGCCGCCGACATGGGGCGCATCTGGCGGGTCAGCGAGAGCCTCGAGTATGGCATGGTCGGCGTGAACACCGGCCTCATCTCCACCGAGGTGGCGCCGTTCGGCGGCTTCAAGGAGTCGGGCATCGGCCGAGAGGGCTCCCACCACGGCCTCGACGAGTACCTCGAGACCAAGTATGTCGCCATCGGCGGCATCTGAGCCGACCGCCTAGGGGAGTCCGGCCCCCGGGCTGTCGACGCGGGTCGTCCAGATGGCGCCGGCTGCCGAGCCGGCCGAGTCCGCCGTGAATCCGGGAGAGGTGAGCACGAAGAGGGTCCGGCCGTCCTCGCCGCCGAGGATGCAGGCGAAGGCACTTTGCGGAGTGGCACGCCGCTCGAGGATCTCGCCGCCCTCGGCCACCCGCACGACCTCGGGGGCGGCAGCGTTGGCGAACCAGATGGCTCCGTCGTCGTCGAGGGAGCAACCGTCGGGCGCAGTGCCCTGCACCTCGGCCCAGGTCCGCCGCTCGGAGAGGGAACCATCGTCGCCGATCGTGAACGCCGTGTAGCACTGGGCCATCGTCTCGCCGACGATCAGGGTCGATCCATCAGGGGTGATGACCGAACCGTTCGGGAATCCGAGTCCCTCGGCGGCGACCTCCACGCTTCCGTCGGCTCGGACCAGTGCAAGGTCGGCGCTGGCCGGACTGGCACGGTTCTCGAGGTCGAAGCCGAAGTTGCCGACGTAGGCATTGCCTCGAGCGTCGACGACCATGTCGTTGCAGTGCCAGGCAGCGACTCCCGATAGGTCGGCATGGATCGAGAGGTCCCCATCGGCCGTTGCCCGAAGTACCTGGCGGCGGGTCATCCCGACCACCAGGAGCGAACCGTCCGGCAACCAGCCGAGCCCGGACGGCTGTTCGTCGCCCAGGTCCAGGATGGTCTCACGCTCTCCGTTGGAGGACACGGCGTAGACCTGATGCTGGAAGAAGTCCGAGTACCAGAGTCGACCGTCGTGCCAACGCGGACCTTCTCCGAAGTCGAGGCCATCGAGGAACTTCTCGAAAGTGGACATGGAACCCCCTTTGTCGTAGGAGAGCGTAGGCAGGAGAAGGATGCGGGGCCCATGCGAGTGGTCGACGATCGGGGGTACCCTTCGTCAGCCCCCTCCGCTACGGTCGGGCGCTACCACTTCCTTCCGCCGATCTGAAAGACTGCCGTTATGCGACGACACATGGTGACTGCGACGGCCCTTGTGGCGATCCTGGCCCTAGGTGCCACCGGCTGTGGCCTCCTCCAGACCAACGACGACGAGATCGAACAACTCAGGGCGGAGATCATCCAGTTGCGCGAGGACCTGATCGACATCGAAACCGAGGTGTCCGTGCTGGCATCGGTACCACAGCAGACGACGACCACCACCGAGGCCTCCGGCGCGTCCTCTGACTCCACGACGACCACCACCGAGGCCTCCGGCGCGTCCTCCGACTCCACGACGACCACCACCGTGGCCTCCGGCGCGTCCTCCGCGACTACCACGACAGGTCCCACCACCACCGTGGCAGCCATCCCGGTCGTCGACGAAGAGGCCGTCCTGACCTTCGCCTACGAGTGGGGACCGAGCGAAGAGGCCGTTGCGCTCCAGACGCTGCTCGGCATCACCGCCGACGGCTGGTACGGCGGGGGTACACAGGCGGCCCACATCACCGAACTCGAGGCCCGGGGCCTTCCCCTCGACACAGCCCCGAACCGTCCACCGGAGACCACGGTCCCACCGGAGACCACGGTTGCACCGGAGACCACGGTTGCAACGGAGACCACCACGACGGTGGCCGGTACCGAGGAGACCACGACCACGGCCGCTGCGGAGACCACGACCACGGCCGCTGCGGAGACCACGACCACGACGGCTGCTGCGGAGACCACGACCACGACGGCTGCTGCG
>Ga0066372_10000042_pt1 | contig 36509 bp, 32 predicted proteins | sample Knorr_S15_td_250_FD_77011 | JGI IMG/M metagenome (GOLD analysis project Ga0066372, IMG submission 77011) | Marine microbial communities from Southern Atlantic Ocean transect - Knorr_S15_td_250_ad_251m_LV_A | ecosystem: Environmental > Aquatic > Marine > Oceanic | place: Southern Atlantic ocean... | reverse complement strand
TCTATGTAACTATGGTTAAAACAGATGACAGCTCTATTTCTACGTTAGTTGTAGAAAAAGATTCCGAAGGGCTCTCGTACGGAGGACATGAGAGAAAAATGGGATGGAATTCCCAACCAACCACTCAGGTTATTTTTGAAGACTGCAAAGTTCCGGTGGAAAACCTAATTGGAAAAGAAGGAGACGGATTTAAATTTGCTATGATGGGTTTGGATGGTGGTAGGTTAAATATCGCTGCTTGTTCTTTGGGAACAGCACAATCCGCTTACGAAAGAGCAGTCAATTATGTAAATGAAAGAGAGCAATTTGGAAAAAAAATCCAAGAATTTCAAGCTTTACAATTTAAATTGGCCGATATGGCGACAGATCTTGAAGCCTCTAGACTTATGCTGAGAGACGCAGCTCAAAAGGTTGATGAAAATGCTCCGGATAAAACAAAAGCAGCTGCGATGGCAAAGAGGTTTGTTACCGATGCCTGTTTTAATGTTGTTAACGAAGCACTCCAAATTCACGGTGGGTATGGATATCTAAAAGACTACCCTTTGGAAAGAAACTTGAGAGATCTTAGGGTTCACCAGATTCTTGAAGGAACCAACGAGATAATGCGTGTCATTATAGCTAGAGAGATTCTTAAGGATAATAAATGACTGAAAAGGAAGTGTTTTTTGAAACGAGAGGTTCTCTCGGATTAATAACTATAAATCGTCCTAATGCCTTAAACGCTCTCACATTGAATATGGTAAGAGAAATACACCCCACCCTCAAAGAATGGGCAAATGACTCAAAAATAAAATTTGTAGTTATTCAGGCTACAGGGGATAAGGCTTTTTGTGCAGGTGGTGATATAAGAGCTTTATACGATTGGGGGCAGTCCAGTGACTCTCGGTCAACGGACTTTTATTATGAAGAATACAAGTTGAATCACTTCATCAAAAGGTTTCCAAAACCTTATATAGCCTTAGTAAATGGAATAGTTATGGGAGGCGGAGTTGGTTTATCTGTTCATGGTAGTCATAGAATTGCAGGGGAAAATTTCTCTTTCGCTATGCCTGAGACTGGGATTGGTCTTTTTCCTGATGTAGGTGGAAGTTATTTTTTATCACGTCTGCCGAAGAATATAGGCATGTACCTAGCTCTGACAGGAAACAGGATAAAATCTTCTGATGCCATTTTTCTAGGTATCTCGCAACATTTTATTGAGTCTAAAAAACATGGAAAAATTATTGATTACTTATCTGATGGGAAAAATCCGGAAAGCTTTATTCAAGACCTAAAATTAGATTCAAGTGCATCTGAAATAGAAAAAATTTCGAATGAAATAGGAAATCTTTTTGATGCAGAAAGCGTTGAAGGTATTCTGGAAAATCTGGAAAATCATAAAGGTGAATTAGCTACAAAAAGTTTGGATACAATTCTAAAAAAATCTCCAACATCATTAAAATTGGCTCATAAACTAATAACAAATGGCAAAAATATTAATTTTGAAGAGTGCATGAAAATGGAATACCGTGTGGTTTGCAGGGTAATGAGTGATAAAGACTTTTACGAGGGAGTAAGAGCTTTAATTATTGATAAGGATAATGTTCCAAAATGGGATCCAAAAACTATTGAAGAAGTTGATAATAGCAAAATTTCTAATTTTTTTTCTTCTTTAGAGGATAAAGAATTAATTTTTGATTAAAGGAGAGACATATGACTAAAGTTTCATTTATCGGTCTTGGTAATATGGGTCTACCAATGGCAAAAAATTTGGTAAAAGCAGGTCACGACATTACGGGGTTTGATTTGGTTGAAGGTCAGTTGACTGAACTCGTAAAATCAGGGGGAAAAGTCTCTGAAAATCTTAACGACACACTGAAAAATTCTGAAGTCGTAATAACAATGCTTCCTTCCGGTAAGCATGTTAAATCAGTTTATCTGGGAGAGGAGGGTATTATCAAAAATTCTCCTGCAGGTTTACTATTGATAGATTCTTCGACTATTGATGTGGAGTCGGCACGAGAAGTCGAAGAGGTGGCAAATAAATCGGATCTAAAAATGCTGGATGCTCCAGTATCTGGGGGTGTTACCGGAGCTGAAGCTGGAACTTTAACTTTTATGGTAGGCGGCGATGAAGGGGCTTTTGAAAAAGGTAAAGAACTGTTGGATATTATGGGTGGCAATGTGATACATGCGGGTCAGGCAGGAAATGGTCAAGTGGCAAAAATATGCAATAATATGTTATTAGCTATATCAATGATTGGAACATCTGAAGCTTTCAATTTAGCTGAGAGATTAGGGCTGGATTCACAAACGTTTTATGATATTTCCTCTACTGCCTCTGGACAATGTTGGTCAATGACAAGTTATTGCCCTGTTCCTGGTCCTGTACCTACAAGTCCAGCTAACAACAACTACAAACCTGGCTTTTCTTCAGCACTTATGTTGAAAGATTTAAGGTTATCTCAAGAAGCCTCAAAAATAACAAATACGGGGACACCGTTAGGTGCACACTCAACAGAAATCTATGAAAAAATGGAAGAAGGTGGTTATGATAATCTTGATTTTTCCGGGGTAATAAAGTTAATTAGCGGTGAATTAAAATAAACTTAGGAAAGTTTTATGAGTGAAGATTTAAAATTTCCAGTACCGGAAGACTTTAAGAAATCGGCACATATCACGGATGAGATTTATAAGGATCTATACAATGAATCTCAACAAGACAATGTTGGGTTTTGGAGCAAGCAAGGTAAACGTATTGATTGGATAAAACCTTACAACAATATTAAAAATGTTATTTGGTCTAAAAAAAAGGTAGATATTAATTGGTTCTATGACGGCTCACTAAATGTCTCCGCTAATTGTATAGATCGTCATCTAAAAACACGAGGAAATCAAACAGCAATAATTTGGGAGGGAGATGACCCTAAAGAATCTAAAAAAATTACTTATAAAGAACTTTATGAACATGTGTGCAAATTTTCAAACGCCTTGAAAGTTAATGGTGTGTCCAAAGGTGATAGAGTAACAATATATATGCCGATGATACCTGAAGCGGCTTATGCCATGCTTGCTTGCTCAAGAATTGGTGCTGTTCATTCTGTTGTCTTTGGAGGCTTTTCACCAGAAGCTCTTGCTGGAAGAATTCTCGATTGCGATTCACATTTTTTAATCACCGCTGACGAGGGAATTCGTGGTGGAAAGACAGTTCCTCTAAAAGAAAACTCGGATAAAGCCTTAGAAAAATGCCCGGATGTCAAAACTGTTTTTGTGGTTAAAAGAACAGGTGGGGGAGTAAATATGCTATTAGGCAGAGATTTTTGGTATCATGATATCATCAAAGACGTTTCATCAGATTGTTCTCCTGAAGAGATGGATGCTGAGGATCCTCTCTTTATTCTCTATACATCAGGATCCACAGGAAAACCTAAGGGCGTTCTCCATACCAGCGGAGGGTATTTGGTTTACGCTTCCTACACACATGAAATGATTTTTGATTACCATGAAGGTGATGTTTATTGGTGTACAGCTGATGTGGGCTGGGTAACCGGACATTCCTATATAGTTTATGGTCCTCTCGCAAACGGTGCAGTTACACTTATGTTTGAAGGCGTTCCAAATTACCCTACTTCTTCCAGATTTTGGGAAGTATGTGATAAGCACAATGTTAACATATTTTATACCGCACCTACAGCAATTCGAGCCCTAATGAAGGAAGGGGACAATCCTGTAAAATCTACTAAAAGATCAAGTTTAAGACTTTTAGGAACAGTAGGAGAACCTATAAACCCAGAGGCTTGGTTGTGGTATTATAATACGGTAGGTGAAAAGAGATGTCCCATCGTGGATACATGGTGGCAAACCGAAACAGGTGCAGCTTTAATTTCTCCTCTTCCTGGGGCTACGGACTTGAAACCTGGTTCAGCTACAAAACCACTTCCTGGAGTAAAACCTGTCCTTATCGATGAAGAGGGAAATGAGTTGGAAGGAGAAAATGAGGGAAACTTATGTCTAGCAGACAGTTGGCCAGGACAAATGCGAACTGTTTATGGTGATCATCAGAGATTTATCGAAACCTATTTTAGCCAATTTAACGGATATTATTTTACTGGAGACGGCTGCAAAAGAGACGCCGATGGTTACTATTGGATAACCGGTCGAGTTGATGATGTAATTAATGTATCAGGACATAGAATGGGAACGGCAGAAGTAGAAAGTGCCCTTGTTGCACATCCAAAAGTTTCCGAATCTGCTGTCGTTGGTTATCCGCATGAGATCAAAGGCCAAGGAATTTATGCCTATGTAACATTGAATTCTGGTGAAACTGGTGATAAAAAAACGCAAAAGGAGCTTGTTAATTGGGTAAGAAAAGAGATTGGCCCTATTGCAAGTCCAGATTTAATTCAATTTTCTCCTAACCTTCCAAAAACTAGATCCGGTAAAATTATGAGAAGAATTCTTAGAAAAATTGCCGCAAATGATTATGTGGACTTAGGAGACACATCAACCTTAGCTGAGCCGACAGTAGTTGATGAATTAATTGATAATCGTCAAAATAAATAATTTTCAATGAAAGCAATTCAAATTAATGAAGGAAAGATGTTGTGGGAAGAAACCTCATTACCACGATGTGAGGATTCTGAGGTTTTAATAAAAATTAAAGCAACTGCAGTAAATAGGGCAGATTTAGCTCAGAAAGCAGGCCTTTACCCTCCTCCACCAGGCGCTAGCCAAATCCTGGGTTTAGAATGTAGTGGTATTATTGAGAAAGTAGGAAACAAAGTAAAAAATAGAAAATTAGGCGAAGAAGTTACTGCATTATTGTCAGGTGGAGGGTATGCAGAATATGTTTGTTGTCCCGAAAAACAGGTTCTTCCTATTCCTAAATCTCTTACTCTTCTAGAAAGCGCAGCAATACCTGAAGTATTTGCAACATGTTGGTTTAATTTATTTATGCAAGGAAATTTAAAAACAGGTGAAAAAGTTCTATTTCATGCTGGGGCAAGCGGAATTGGTACAGCTGGGATACAACTTTGTAAAGAATTTGGTTGTTATTCATATGTTACTGCTGGTACCGAAGAAAAAGTAAATTTTTGTGTAGAATTAGGATCTGAAAAAGGTATCGTTAGGTCAGAAAATAGATATGAGTCATTTAAGAATTATTGCCCTGAAGGACTAGACATTATTTTAGACCCTGTAGGAGGTAATTATTTTGAAGAAAACCTTAATAACCTCGCTATTGATGGAAGATTAATAATAATAGGAATACTTGGAGGAACAGAGGGTAAATTAAATATTGGTCATCTTTTAATGAAAAGGCAAAAAATTATAGGATCAACAATAAGATCTCGTTCAATAAAGGTTAAAGGACAAGTTATGGAACAATTGTTTTATAAAATTTGGCCTCTCTTTAATGCAAGAAAAATTAAACCAATAATTTATAAAACAATGAATATTAATGAAGCAGAAAAAGCTCATCAAATAATGTCTAAAAATAATAATATTGGAAAAATTGTTCTGGAAATTTCCTAGTTTATTTTACTACCTCTAACCCCTTATCAAGAACTCGTTCAAATCTATCAAACAATTCATGTATCTCATCCTCAGTTATAATTAAGGGCGGGCACACGGCTAGAACATCACCAATTGCTCTTAAAATTAGACCTTCTCCATGTCCAATATCAGTTAATAAAGGACCAGCACTTCCAATTGGATCAAATGTAGCAGAAGTTTCTTTGTCTTTTACCAATTCGACAGCTCCCATTAATCCAACGCCTCTTGACTCTCCCACTAAGTCTTTTTCTTCTAGTTTCTTTAATCTCCCTTGAAAAATTGGTTCAAGTAAAGGAACTCTTTCCATAAGACCATCTTCTTCAAGAATACGAATATTTTCAAGAGCAACTGCGCATGCCACAGGATGACCGGCCGAAGTAAATCCACTTCCATAAAGGTTATTTTTAACTGTATTTTCTGCGATTATTTGATAAACCTTATCCGTCATAAGCACCGCGCCCATAGGAATATAATTAGATGTTATTTGCTTCGATAGAATAATAAAATCTGGCTCAATGCCATAAAGCTCGCATGCAAATGGTTTACCGGTTCTTCCAAAACCATTTATAACTTCATCAGCAACAATCATTACTTCATACTTTTTACAAACAGCTTGAATTTTTTTCCAGTACGTTTTTGGGGGTACTATTAAACCTCCTGCACCCATTACAGGTTCGCCAAAAAATGCAGCAACTGTTTCGGGGTCTTCTTTTAATATAAGATCCTCTAATTCGTTAGCGCATCTAGTTGCAAAATCTTCTTCAGTTTCACCATCTTTACCTTCTCTCCAATAATGAGGACACATTGTATGAAGGACTTCTTTTATTGGTAAATCAAAATCATTGTGCATCAATGGTATTCCTGTAAGGCTACCAGAAGCAATTGTTATTCCATGATAGGCTTTTAATCTTGAAATTATTTTTTTCTTTTTGGGTTTATTTAAAGCATTATTGTAGTACCAAATCATTTTCATAGCTGAATCATTGGCTTCAGACCCTGAATTAGTATAATGAACATGCGTCATGCCTAAACCAACCATCTTGGTCAATTTTTGTGATAACTCAGCTACTAATGGATGTGTTTTATGTGTAAATGAATGATAATACGGTAAGGTTTCCAGCTGTTTTTTTGCAGCTTGAACTAACCTATCTTCTCCAAATCCTACAGCAACCGACCATAATCCTGACATTGCCTCAATATATTCGTTTCCTTGATCGTCCCAAACTTTTATGCCTTTTCCTTTTTCGATTACCATAGGACCTTGATTCTCAATTCTTCTTGCATTTGAGTAAGGATGAAAATGATGTGCGGCATCAAGAGCAGCATAAGAATTTGGGTTTATTTTTTCAGCCATTTTGATCTTTCTTGATTAAGAATAAACATGCATTCGAAAAGGTTCAATTGCATATATTGAAAAAAAAATTTAACATTTTTAAAGTAAATCATATAAAGGTAAAAATGAACCACATATTAGAAGATATTCTAGTTATCGATTGTGCCAGTTATATAGCGGGGCCGGCGGCGGCAACAATTATGTCGGATTTTGGTGCAAGAGTTGTAAAGATAGAGCCACCAGATGCCGGAGACAGCTATAGAGGTTTAATAAGACTTCCAGGCTTACCCGAGGGCGGAGGAAACTATCCTTGGACCCTAACAAATAGGAATAAAGAAAGTCTCGCCATCGATTTAAAAGAAAAGGAAGCACAAGAAATTTTAAATAAATTAATTATGGAAGCAGATATATTTATAACTAATTACCCATTTCCAATAAGACAAAAGTTAAAAATAACTGCACCTGACATTATGAAAAAAAATGATCACCTCATCTATGGGTCTCTGACGCCTTATGGGGAAAATGGACCTGAAAAAGATAGAACAGGATATGATGCAACAGCTTGGTGGGCAAGGTCGGGAATGATGCACTCAATAAGAGAGAATTCAGATTCGGTTCCTAACGGATCTGTTCCTGGAATGGGTGATCATCCCACAGCATCGGCATTCTTTGGAGTACTAATGCTCGCTTTATATAAAAGAAATATTACCGGAAAAGGCTCCGAAGTAGGTTCATCACTCCTTTCAAATGGTCTTTGGTCTAATGGGATCTATGTTCAGGCAGCGTTAAGCGATGCAGCCTTTATTGATACTCAGGAACGAGGAACTAAAGGAGCGTTAGCTGAAAGATACAGATGCAAGGATGGAAGATGGTTCCTTCTAGTAATTCTGAACGAAGAAAAAGAGTGGCCATTAATGCTAGAATGTATAAAGAGAGAGGACCTTAACGTAGATGAAAGATTTAATACTAGACCGGCTCGGGCCTCCAACTCTCTTGAATTATTGGAAATTTTGGACAAAGAATTTGTAAAATTTAACTGGAAAGACCTTGAAAATCTTTTTAAAGACTCTGGTGTAACATTTGGCCCAATCTCAGAACCAAATGACCACATTAACGACACTCAAATACGTGAAAATAATTTTTTTAAAGAGTATTCCAATAATAAAGGGTTATTTACCGTCGACAGCCCACTTTATATGTCGGACGAAGAAAAAAAAGAACCAGAAATGGCTCCAGAAATTGGGGGCAATACCTATTCTATTCTAACTGAGCTTGGCTACAATAATGAAGACATAAAAGTTTTAGAAGAAAGAAAGATAATAAAGACTTAAACCTCTAGTCTTTTCATTCGTTTTCTTTCAAAAGACGGTGGCAGGTTCATTGCCTCTCTATATTTAGTAATAGTCCTTCTCGCTACATCTATTCGATCATCTTTTAATAAACCTTTTAAATTGTTATCTGATAATACTTTATCTCCTTCATTTCTAATTAATTCAGCGATTTTCTCCTTAACAACACTAGCAGATAATTGACCGTCCATCGAAGAGCTCTCAACAGCTTTAGAAAAAAAGAATTTTAGCTCAAAGGAGCCTCTCGGTGTTGATATCACCTTTGAATTGGTTATTCTTGATACTGTACTTTCATGCAAATCCAACTCTTCTGCAATATCCTTTAATATCATTGGTTTTAAATGCATTAAACCATGATCGAGAAAAGGTCGTTGTCTTTTCATAATTTCTCTTGCCACCCTTAAAATTGTTGCTACCCTTTGTTCAAGGGCTCTTGTTAACCATTTTCCCGAGGCATAATGTCCAGAGAGATATCTTTTATCTTCCTTAGAAATCTTCTTTCTTGATAGTTCTTCCCAGTAGCCTGATAAAAGAACAACTTTTGGTAATGTTTCCTCATTTAAAGAAACTATCCATTTTCTTCCTTCCTTTTTTGCAATAATGTCCGGAGGTATTTTATTCTCAAAATCGTTATCATAGGTGTCAATCGGATGTGGGTTACACTTGCGTATAAATGTAACCATTTTTTTTATTTTCTTTTCATCAACAAAACAAATCTTGGAAATTTTTTTTAAATCCCCTCTCGCAAGTAAGTCCAAATTGTCGAGTAATGCAACCATAGCTTCATCCAAATACCCCATTTCATTTAGTTGTGTTCCTAGGCATTCTTCCAGAGACTGGGAAAAAATTCCTACTGGATCAAATTTTTTTAATATACCCAAAACGGAATGCACTGTTTTTTGAGAAATATTTAATTCAGAAGACAAATCTCTGAGCGAAATTTTAAGAAAGCCTGAAGGTTCAAGATATTCTATTAAGGCGTATGCAACTATCCTTTCCTCAGGCTTTAATACAGAAAAAATAACTTGCTCTCTTAGGCTCTCAAAAAAATTTGTTTTAGCGGCTAACGTATCAAGTAGAAAATTATTGGATTCATCTTCAAAAGAATGCACAGAACTATAAAGGCTTGTCTCATCAGTTATAGCGCTTTCCTCCTGTGCAAAATCTAGGCTTTCCTCATTGGTAAGAATTTTCTCATCACTTGTCTCGCTATCCTCTCTTCTTTCAGGAATATCGTTGTCTTCGGTTATCGTAACATCATTCTCTAGAAAGGGGTTGTCGATAACTTCTTGGTCAAGATAATCGCTTAATTCAATATTATTAAGCTCCAAAAGTTTTATGGCTTGCAGTAATTGAGGCGTCAATGCTATCTTCTGCGATTGCTTTACCTCTTGAACTAAAGAGATCTTGGACAAGTGTTACTCCAATAGATATTTTATATTCTTGGCACGAATCTTGCTTATGATCAATTCTTGATTTCTAATTTCTTTTCATATTTTTTTGAATTTACTATCGTAAATATACGATCACGTTTATATTATATTTCTTATTGTTGAGGCATGCTTAAAAAATTAAATTATAGTAATAGTCTTCTTGATAGTTATGGCAGACGGATAGATTATTTAAGAATCTCTGTAACGGACAGATGCAATTTTCGTTGTACCTATTGTATGCCTGAAAGAATGAAGTTTCTTCCAAAAAAAGATATTCTGACCTTTGAAGAAATGACTTCTTTATGTGTGAAATTTATAAATCGTGGAATTCGTAAAATTAGAATAACTGGCGGTGAGCCCTTAGTGCGGAAAGGAATTTTGGATTTTATTAAAGGTTTGTCATTGTATCTTGGCAATGGGCAATTGGAAGAGATTACTATGACAACCAATGGAAGTCTCTTAGAGGAATCCGCTAATCAACTCTTTGAAAACGGTATTAAGAGAATTAATGTTTCCTTAGATAGTATGAATAAGGAAAGATTTCATAAAATCACACGTAGAGATAATCTTGATCAGGTTTTGAAAGGTATTTATGCTGCAAAAAACGCAGGAATTAAAATCAAAATAAATACTGTTGCTTTAAAAGATGAAAACATCGATGAAATACCAGAAATTATTAAATGGGCTCATTCGGAAAACTTTGATATCAGCCTCATAGAGACTATGCCAATGGGAGAAATTGAAGAGGACCGATTCAATCAGTACTTTTCACTAACTGATATGCGTAAAATCCTGGATAAACACTTTACGTTTGAAGAGAGTAACTATGAAACCGCAGGCCCATCAAAGTATTTCTTTATAGAGGAAACCAAGGGAAGGTTAGGCCTGATTACACCTTTATCAAACAATTTTTGTAGCAACTGTAATCGCATAAGAATTACTGCAACAGGCATGCTTTATATGTGTCTAGGTCAAAATGATAATATTGATTTTCGAGATATTATACGAACGAAAGATGTTAAACTTTTTGATAAAGCAATAGATATCGCCATGAGAAGAAAACCTGAGAAACACGATTTTTTAATATCAGAAAAAGATCAAAAACCTGCCGTGAATAGGCATATGTCTGTTACCGGAGGTTAATTCATCCTTTTTACTATTTCATTTTCTATTAACCAAAGTCTGTCCTGGCCCCATTTATAATAAGGATCGCTCCCATCTTTGTTCGTTAATTTTAATGTCGGGACTCCCCAGGAATTCCCCGCATACATATTTTTAAGATTTTCATCTAACTGAGCCTCCCACCTATCATTATTAAGCTCTGCCTTTACCTTGCTCCATGAAAGATCGAGTTTTGTTATCAATTTATCTAAAAAAATTTCATCTCCAATATTAATTCCATCAAAAAAAGAGGCTTTTGTCAGTTCTTCTAGAAAATCGAAACCCTTATCATTTTTATCTATAATTTCAAAAAGAGAATACGCCTTTCTAGCTGGAGCACCTATTGGGGAATATATATCTTTAATTTTTGTACCGTATTTCCTTCCTTCTCGTGCAGCATCAGATAAAACATATTTTCCCTTATTTGGATGAATCTTCATTCCTCTCATAATCATTGGCATAACAGGCCTTACTTTTAAATTAACAGGATATTTATTAGCTATCTCACGAACTCGTTTGAAACTTATATAAGTGTAAGGGCTATTGAGAGAAGGAAAAAATTCTAAATTGAACTTTTCTTTTTCAATGTCACTCAATGCAGGTGTTGAGACTATTTCAATTCTTTTTAGGATGAAATCGGATACATTATTTTTTTTGGTGCCAAGCTCGGTTAATCTCTCTTCGAGATGATCAAGTCTATCTATTCCCCAGTAATTTTCTCCTTCATAGTGAAAAGAAGAACCAAAATAATAACCGCACTCAGATAACTTTTGATTGCCTTCAGATAGAACATTTGATGTTTGATCAGCAGGCAATAAGTTCGCAAATTCATTGTTATCAAAATCTTGATCTTCATTATTCCACAAAAAGAAGGAAACTTTCTTAGCCGTTTCAAGAAAGATAGGAGTGTTAACAAGTCCTGACAAATATTGATTAGCCTGAATAAATTTTTCTGTAGGGGGGTAATCTCGCGAATTAAATTTTAATCCATAATGAGGAGCTATCTCGATTGCATCTTTTAAGCAATGTTTTAGATACATGCTTGGTTCCGGTATAGAATCACCACCAGTATCACCTACCAAAAAAGGGGTCAGAACAACATCGTAATTTTGTTCTAATTTATCAATAATTTGTATGGTTAGATGAGAATAAGGATCATCTATCTTGTGAAAATAAAAAATCTCGTGAGGTCTTCCTTCCTTTTTCCTTGCTTCTTCCTTATCAAATCTTTGATGTAAAAAATTTTCTTCACTGGACCATTCTTTCATCATTTTGTTTCGAATAGGCGCACTGATTGTCAATCTGGAAAGAAAATCTCTAATTCTGTCTCTTATCAAAACTATCTTCCTCGATTAATTCTTAAAAAAAATTTAAAAATTTTTTCTTATACAAAATGCTTTTTATGATAATCATATAATACTTTATTTATCTGTCTAATTCTTAATTTGGAGCATTTTTATGAAACCCATTAAAAACCGTATCACAGATATGCTTGGAATTGATTTTCCAATAGTTCAGGCCCCTATGGGATGGATTGCGAGATCAAAATTAGCTTCAGCGGTTTCTGAGGCTGGAGGTCTGGGGATTATTGAGACATCATCAGGTGAATTAGAAGCCATCCGTGATGAAATAAAGATCATGAACCAGATTACAAAAAAACCATTTGGCGTAAATATTGCCCAAGCATTTGTAAGGGACCCGGATATAGTAAATTTTGTTATTGATCAAGGAGTCAAATTTGTCACTACATCTGCTGGAGACCCAAACCGGTATTGTTCAGAATTAAAGAGTGCTGGTCTTACAGTTTTTCATGTAGTTCCATCTCTGGCAGCGGCTCTCAAGGCAATAGAGGCGGGTGTAGATGGTTTAGTGGTTGAGGGCTTTGAAGGTGGAGGTTTCAAAAGTCCCAAAGGAGTAGCAACAATGGTCCTTTTGCCGCTAGTTTGTTCTAAAGTTGATGTTCCCGTGATTGCAGCGGGTGGCTTTGTTGACGGAAGAACGATGGCCTCAGCTTTCGCCATGGGGGCAGAGGGAGTGCAGATGGGAACAAGGATGGTTTCTTCTTTAGAATCACCTGTTCATGAGAACTGGAAGAATGCGATTATCTCTGCAGACGATCAAGCTACCTTATTGTTGAATCGTTTTTCTAGTCCAGCTTTACGTGCCCTTCGAACGAAAAAAACTGAAAAATTAGAAAGACAAGATGACGTCAATGCTATGCAAGAGTTCGGATCAGCACTGGATCTTTACTTTGGGGGAGATATGGAAGCATCAATTGCTCTAACTGGTCAGGTAGCAGGAAGAATCGATGAGGTCAAACCAGTAAAAGAAATCATAGCAGAAACGATTGAAGAGTTCTATTTGGCTATCAAAAATCTAGGCCAACACCTCTAAAGAAAGATTATACGGGATTGGCAAGCTTCAAGAGTTGTTTGCCAAGATTCTTTCCTTTAAACAAATTTCCTAAGGTTTCAGGACAATTTTCTAATCCCTCCGCTATGTCTTCTCGATAAACAATTTTTCCTTCACTTACCCATCTCCCTAAATCTATGATTGCATCCGGAAAACGTTCGGCATAATCTATCACTATAAACCCTTCCATTCGGGCTCTTTGGATTACAAGATTCATTAATGTTGAAGGTCCCGGAGGTAGAGATTCCATTGAATATCCTGAAGAAATTCCTCCACAGAGAACTACTCTTGCCTTCTGAGCAATGCATGCTAAAGAACTTTCTAAGATTGGTCCGCCAACATTGTCAAAGTAGATATTTAAACCTTCTGGTGCAAGTTCTATAATTTTTTGACCTACATTTTCGTTCTTATAATCTATACAATGATCGTAACCAGCCTCTTCCACTACCCATTTGCATTTATCCGAACCACCTGCAATACCGATGATTTTATTGGCTCCTTTTATCTTTGCTATTTGACCAGCAACCGAACCAGTGGCGCCACCGGCGCCGGATACTAATACCGTATCCCCTTCTTGGGGCTTTCCAATATCGAGCATACCAAAATAAGCTGTTAGTCCTGTCACCCCAAAAACACTTAAGGCGGAGGTTGGAGGAATTCCCTCAGGAATCTTTTGTGCTGGCATAAAATCAGAACTGCCATCTGTCACCACATATTCCTGCCACCCAAAAGAACCTTGCACCAAATCACCTTCTGTAAAATTTTTATTTCTTGATTCTACTACTTGTCCTACTGCCCCAGCTCGCATTACCTCGCCAATTTGAACGGGCGGCATATATGAAGGAATATCGTTTAACCAACCGCGTTGTGTTGGATCAAAGGATAAATAAAGGACTTTAATTAACATTTGTCCTTCTTCGATATCCAACACTTCTTCTTCAAACAACTCAAAATTCTCAGAAGAAACGGCCCCCATAGGCCTATCTTTTAATTTTAGCATTCTGTTTACAGGTTTATTTCCCATAGGATACTCCTTCAAAAAAGTTACAGTTCAGAGATAAATAAATCATAAAAAATGTAAAAACTCTATTTCTTTTAATTAATTGTCTTTTATAAATAGTTATTGAATTAATGTAAGTTTGTGATGAAAAATTTCCTTTCAAAATTAAATCTTGGTCTATTATTGGGCCTTCTTCTCTTTTCAACAATCTTGTTGTCTCCAGTTCCCGAAAATCTCTCTCCTGAAGGATGGAAAGTTGCGGCAATAGGTATTTTAATGGCTGTTTTATGGGCGACAGAAGCCATACCATTATTCGTTACCGCTTTATTTCCATTAGTCTTCTTTCCTTTGTTAGGAATATCAAGTTTTTCCGAAACTGCTCTACCTTTTGCCGATAAAAATATTTTTCTATTTCTCGGAGGGTTTATACTTGCCTTAAGTATTCAAAAATCTAACCTTCACGAACGTATAGCATTAAATATCTTGAGATTTGCTGGTAAAAGCGGTCCTTCATTGATCGGGGGATTTATGTTGGTAAGTGCCTTTTTATCAATGTGGATGATGAATACATCCACAACATTAATGCTGTTACCCATCGGAATATCAGTTGCCAATCTGATAAATAATCAAAATATCTTAAAGGAAAATAATTCGGGATTTTCAAAAGCATTACTTTTGGGTATTGCTTATGCGGCAAGCATAGGAGGAATGGCTACATTAGTCGGAACAGCACCAAATGCTATTTTTGCAAGCTTCATTGAAGAAAATTATGGTATTGAAGTTGGCTTTAGAGAATGGATGTCTGTTGGTTTGCCGGTGACATTCATTATGCTTCCTCTTTCCTGGTTTGCTTTAACCAAGATAGTTTACTCTACGGATTTTTCTGAAGGAATCCAAACTTCCAGCCATCTTGAAGAACAAAAAATGAAACTTGGGTCTATGAGTACTGCCGAAAAAAGGGTGGCAGTAATATTCGCCTTAACGGCCCTTTCATGGATGCTCAGAGATGTTTTGCAACTTATTCCTTATTTAAAAAATTTAACTGATCATGTTATAGCTATGATAGCTGCAATTACATTATTCTTAATTCCTGATGGAACAAAAAAAGGAAAATTAATGGATTGGGAAACTGCACAAGAAGTACCATGGAATCTTTTAATTTTATTTGGCGGAGGTTTAAGTCTTGCAAATGCAGTTGCAAAAAGTGGTTTAGCTGTCTGGCTAGGCAACGGTTTAGAGCCTTTTGGTGCTATGGGTATAATTGCGCTTGTCTTTGCGGCGGTCACATTAATTATTTTTCTAACCGAATTAACTTCAAACATCGCAACAACAAGTGTATTCCTTCCAGTGATAGCTGCCCTTGCGATAGGTTTAGGTGAGAGTCCTTTGATTTTTGGAGCTTCTATAACCTTAGCTGCTAGTTGCGCCTTTATGCTACCTGTTGCAACACCACCAAATCTTATTGTTTATGGTTCGGGATTTATTAATATAAGATCAATGATGATTAGTGGTCTAGTTTTAAATATCGTTGGAATTCTAGTAGTTTCCTTAATTTCAATTTTCTTGATACCTTATATTCTATCTTGAGGAAATATGGATAAAGAAAAAAATAAAAACTTATATTGGAAACTAAACCTTACTATTGTTGGCTCTCTTTTAGCTATTTGGTTCATGGTTTCATTTGGAGCTGGCATATTGTTTTCTGAAAACCTTGATCAATTTGAAATAGCTGGTTTCAAGCTTGGTTTTTGGTTTGCCCAACAGGGCTCTATAATCATTTTTGTTTTTCTTATTGCCCTTTATTGCTTTCTAATGAACAAGCTCGATAAACGATTTAATGTAGAAGAAGAATAGAAATGGATATCCAAACCTTAACCTATATTATCGTAGTAGCCTCTTTTTCCTTATATATTGGAATAGCTATCTGGTCCAAAGCTTCAACAACAGGAGAATTTTATATAGCCGGAGGGCATGTTCATCCTGTAGCCAATGGAATGGCAACCGCGGCCGATTGGATGTCGGCGGCTTCTTTTATTTCTATGGCCGGTATCATATCTTTTATGGGAAGAGACGGTTCAGTTTATCTTATGGGGTGGACAGGAGGTTATGTACTACTGGCAATGCTTCTTGCTCCATACTTAAGAAAATTTGGTAAGTTCACTGTTCCAGACTTTATAGGAGATAGATATTATTCCAGTATTGCAAGATTGGTGGCAGTCTTCTGTCTTATTTTTATATCATTCACCTATATTGCGGGTCAGATGAGAGGGGTTGGAATAGTTTTTTCTAGATTTCTAGAAGTTGATATAAATACAGGAGTAATAATAGGAATGGGCATAGTTTTTATCTATGCCGTATTAGGAGGAATGAAGGGGATTACATACACCCAAGTTGCTCAATATTGTGTTTTAATATTTGCATATATGGTTCCTGCTATCTTCATATCGATTTTAATAACAGGAAATCCTGTTCCTCAATTGGGTTTCGGTTCACAAATAGTAGGAGAGAATATATATCTCCTCGAAAAACTCAATAATGTTCTTACGGATTTAGGATTTAACGCATATACAGACTCTTCCAGGGCCAAGATAGATATCTTCTGCATTACCGCGGCCCTAATGGTGGGAACAGCGGGTCTTCCTCATGTTATAGTAAGATTTTTTACAGTACCTAAAGTTCGAGATGCAAGAGCCTCTGCAGGATGGGCACTTTTATTTATAGCTATTTTGTACACCACCGCTCCTGCCGTTTCTTCATTTTCCCGGTTAAACTTTATTGATACGGTTAATGAAACCCCTTATCAGTCTACTCCCGAATGGTTTAGAAACTGGGAAGATATAGGGCTAATTTCTTGGGCTGATAAAAATCAGGATGGAATCATACAATACAGACCAGGCAACGCCCTTGAGAAAGTCAAACCAAGATTTACCTCTGAAAGAGGAGCAAATGGAGAAAGATTGGTTAGCAATGAAAGAACCTCTAACGAAAATGAGATATATATCGATAGAGACATTATGGTGCTTGCCAACCCAGAAATAGCGCAATTACCCAACTGGGTAATAGCTTTGGTTGCTGCAGGGGCTTTAGCGGCAGCTTTGTCTACTGCAGCAGGACTTTTACTGGTAATTTCTTCAGCCATAAGTCACGATTTGATGAAGAAGACCTTAATGCCTTCGATAAGTGAAAAACAGGAATTAGCATTGGCTAGAATATCTGCAGCAATTGCTATCGGTGTAGCAGGTGTGTTTGGAATATATCCGCCAGCCTTCGTGGCACAGGTTGTTGCGTTTGCATTTGGGTTAGCTGCTGCTTCTATCTTTCCTGCGATTGTCATGGGAATATTTTCTAAAAGAATGAATTCAGTTGGTGCTATAACAGGTATGATAGCAGGATTAGTTTTCACAGCTTGCTATATAATATTTTTTAAATTTGTTTCGCCTGAACTAAATAATCCTGATAATTGGTTTCTTGGTATTTCTCCAGAAGGTATTGGAGTGATAGGCATGATCGTTAATTTTTCTGTTTCTATTATTTTTTCCTCTTTAACTAAGGCGCCACCTATTGAAGTTGTTGAATTAGTAGATAATATTAGACTACCAGGAGGAGGAAATGACTAAATACAAATTTGCTAAAGAGATCGAAGACTTTCTGAATGTTTTAAAGGATGCGGGAGGCTTTGCTATAGAAGATATGGAGCCCATTGAAGCTCGTAATTTAGATCTTATTGAACAAGAGTGCCCAGAGGTAAAGGGTGTAGTTGAAATAGGGGCTGACGGACCTTTTGGGCCAATACCCATGTATGATTATACTCCCATTGGCGCCCCTGAAAATAAGGCCTTACCTGCAATAATATTTTATCACGGAGGTGGATGGGTTATAGGATCGAGAGACGGACATGATTCTCTCTGCCGGTATCTCAGCAACGCCACAGGATGTCGAGTTTTTTCTGTGGGATACCGATTGGCTCCTGAATTCAAATTCCCGGTTCCAATTGATGAGTCCTTTACAGCATTAAAATTCATTTCCGATAATAGTGAAGAGCTTAATATCGATAAATCAAAAATTGTTGTTGCCGGAGATAGTGCGGGGGGAAATATTGCTGCAGTTATGAGCCTTATGGCTCGAGAAGAAAAAGATCTGAACGTTAGCTATCAACTTTTAATTTATCCTGCAACAGATGCTTCTAAAGAAAGAGCTTCTTATGAAGAAAACGGTAAAGGATTTCTTTTAGAGAAAGAAGGAATGAGATGGTTCTACAAGCATTATTTGACTAATGATAAAGATCGCAAGGACTGGAGAGTATCCCCTATCCTTGCTCCAGATCTTTCCAATCTCCCTCCCTCATATGTTATTACGGTTGCGGCCGACCCGCTTAGAGATGAAGGCAGAGATTATGTAGAGGCTTTGCGGGAAGCAGGGAATGAGGTGGAACATATTGAATATGATGATGTGATTCATGCTTTCTTTTCTTGGCCTCTCGCAATGAATTGCGCTAAGAAGGCAGCAGACGCAGCAGGTAAATCTGTTAAAAAGGCAGTCGGTTAGATAAATTTATCAGAGAATTGAGCCATTTTTTTTATAGATTTTTTGGCTTCCGGTATTGCAAGCCAACCACTACAAAAAGCCTGAAAAACATGAAATAATCCTTCCCACTCTAAAAATTCGATAGAATGATTCTGATATTCTTTTAGTCGATTAAAAAGACGCAGACTGTCATCATAAATAATTTCCTCGCTACCAACTTGAATCTGAATTGGTGGCATATCTTGTAAATCTCCAAAAATCGATGATATTAAGGGGTTTTTTGGATCCTCTCCAGCACAATAGGCATCAACGATAACATTCATACTGGGTCCCGGTTTCAACAAAGGGTCTCTTTCGACTCTTTCGTGTAATGAATTTCCACTTAACGTTAGGTCCGTCCAAGGGGAAATGAGAATTGCACATGCAGGTTCAGAAAGATTTTCCTCTTTAATCTTCTGTAACAAGGCCATGGATAGACCGCCTCCAGCCGAATCGCCTGCAACAAAGATTTCTTCAGATTTTATTCCTTGATCCAACAAATATCGATAGGAAAGTAATGCATCTTCTATTGCGGCAGGATAAGGGTGTTCGGGCGCGAGTCTATAGATTGGAAAAAAAACATTCGCTTGAGAATATAAGGATAATTTTGTAATCAGTGGTCCGTGAGTCTCCGGACCACATGCCACATAACCGCCCCCATGAAGATATAAAAGTGTTTTGTTATTATTAACTTTTTTATTATCAAGTTTTAAAACAGGAAGATGTTCTATATTGAACTCTGTGAAAGAAATATCCTTTTCTTTTTTCCATGAGTCATTTGTTGATATTCCTATACCGTCGTCAAGTCTTATATCTTTAGAGTCTGAAATATCTCCTATACTATCCCGCCATCGCTTTAAAAGGAAAAACCAAATCCTTGCTCTCACACTAATCAAATTTTTCTCCTCGAATTACATTTTCATCAATAAAATCATTTATCTCATCTTCTGAAAATCCAAGTTCTTTCAAAATTTCTGCTGAATGTTCTCCTAACAAAGGCATAAAAAAAGGTTTTTCACATTTGGTTCCAAGAAAATATGCTGGTGCCTTAGGGCCTTGCATAACTTCTTTCCCATTTGAAGAAATTTTTATTATTGATTTATTGTTTAATACCTGAGGATCAGTCAACACTTCTTCTCGTGTGTTAAGCCTTGCAACGGGGACATCATTATTCTCCATCCTCTTTATTAGATCCTCAGAGGTAAATTTTGAATATTCTTCTGACAAAATTCTTTGCATTTCAACGCTATTTTTAAATCTATTCTCTGTTGTTGAGAATCTTTCATCCATTAAGAGATCTTCTCTATTAATTGCTTTAATAGCTCCTTCAAATTCTCCTTCATTAACAGAAACTATTGTTACATAACCATCTTTAGTTTTTGCTGGTTTATAAAAATCGGCAATATTAGGAATTGGAGACCAATCATCGCCAAGCCATGTGAAATTATACATTGAATCGCACCACATAAAATATAACGCCGCATCAATCATAGATAAAGTTATCCTTTGACCAACAGAATTTTTTTCTCTTGCATAAAGTGCAGAGGTTATAGCTTGGGCAGCCGTTAATGAAGTTACTTTATCGCACAAAAGAGTTTTCATAAAATGTGGTTCACCCTCATAAGCCTGAGCATCTGTAATTCCGGCTGTGGCTTGTATCAATGGATCGTATACTCTTCTTTTTGAATAAGGACCCGACTCTCCATACCCTGTTATAGATATTTGAATAATTTTTGTATTGTGTTTCTTAAGATTTTCATAATCAAGCCCAAGTCTCTTTAATGTTCCGGGCCTAAAATTGTCAATAATTACGTCAGTTTCTTCAATCAGTTTATAAATTATTTCCTTGGAGGATTCCTTCTTTAAATCGAGAGCTAAACTTTTTTTTGACCTATTAACTGCTGCAAAAATCGCCCCAGTATCTCCTTTAATTGGTCCATGGTCTCTAGCGTTCTCGCCTTTAAGAGGGGGTTCGATTTTTATAACCTCAGCTCCTTGATCTCCCAACATTGACGCTGCAAGAGGTCCTGAAACTATGGTGGATATATCAATAACCTTAATTCCGTCTAGTGGTCCCATTATTTTTATTCTCCTAGATATAAGCTAAACATGTATTTTTTTTTGAGCAAGTAATATTAATTTCTTGCCTCTAGTTGGTCTTGTATTTCCTTGTGTTTTTCTGGGGTAAGTTCGTAACCTATACACATCAAACCACCAAAAAAATAAAGGGCCATTGGAAAAAAAGAAAAAGCAAAGAGGATAGAATTCCTTATTTCTACACTTACCTCCCTAGCTGAACTAAAACCCACAGATTCTAAATACAGATATACTGTTCCAACTGCTATAGCACTTCCAACCTTAGATAAAGTATTTAAAATGGCAAAAAATAAACCGGGTCTTTTTTCTCCAGATCTCAATTCATCCGCATCAATTATATCTGCCATAAGAGCTCGAGTGAGAGTAAATGGGGCTCCATATCCAAGACCAAAAAGAATGGTTAAAATTCCAATTTTCCAAAAAGCATTAGAAGTGTCGATGAAAAAATAAATTGCTAAAATAGCCGAACAAAAAATCGCTGAAATGAGCAAAGTTTTATGTTTGCCAATTACATGAGATATCTTCATCCATATAGGCATCGCTAATAATCCTGCAAAAAAGTATAAGAAAAGGAAACGACTCGATACATCTCCTAAATCAAAGACATACCGTGCAAGGTATATATAAGTTGAACCAGCAATAGAAGCTGCAGTACTGCACATAATTTCTGCTGCAAGTGTTCGCTTTAGGGGTCCGTTTCCCTTTATTATTGGAATAAAATCCCTAATTTTGGGGAAAAGAGTTCCCTTAGATGTTGTATCGTCAGGAATAATTAACAATCCAACCAGAGCGGTTAAAGGAAGAGATATTATTAAAAAATATCCCATTCCAGCTATCATGGAACTAAAGTCGTAATCTAATAACTCAAGGATGGCTGGAAATGCTAGAACGGCCATCATCCCAAAAATAGACCCCATTTCACGCCAACCATAAACAGTGGATCTTTCATTATATTTTGAAGTTAGGTCTACTCCCCAAGCTTGTTGAGTTAGCGACACAAAAGTGTAAGAAAGATATAGAACAAACAACCAAGACAAAAGATAAAGAGATGATTGTTGTCCATCTCCAGGAATAAAGACGTACCATGAGGCTAACATTAAAATAGGAATACCAACAACGATCCAGTGTTTTCTTTTTCCCCATCTGCTAGGAAATCTGTCAACCACAATTCCCATAACTGGATCAGTGAAAATATCCCAAAATCTTGCTGCCATAAAAATTATTCCCACAGTACCTACACTAAAACCCACTGAACTCTCATAAAAAGGTGGTAAGTAAACCGTTAAAGGCAAACCTAAGGCGGAAAGAGGGACAGCTAAGCTTGCGTATGACAATAAAATTGGTTTTGTTAATTTTTGCATCTGCGTGAGTATATATATTTTAATATATATTTATACTTTTCTTCCAACCTCAAAAGTCATACCGCCTTTGAGTCTAGAACCTGATATTCCTCTTTGGGAAGAAAAATACAGGCGAGAACCGTCAGGTGAAAAGGCGGCCCCTGTTACCTCAGAAAACCAATGACCATCCAGTCTTAACAGGGGCTTTGCCACTCCATTTTTATCCAACATACATAGCTCCATATTGTCGCTATCCTCAGCTACTAAGATTTGCCCTTCTTTGGTGACAGTCATGTCATCTGGATCATTAAGAGTTTTATTATTACCTTTTACCTTCCAGCGACTAAACCAATTGAATCCTATCATTTTATTATTTGATCTTAGTCCATCGTAAAAAAGTGAAAGCTTGTTCCTTGATGTGTCATATAACCAAACTCTATGATCTTTGGTTGTAGAAAAAAATATACTCCCATCAAAGTAAGTCATGCCCTCGCCGCGTTCGAAAGGCGTCGCATCTGGAAGTTGATTAATAATAGGTAACTCTTTTGCAGAAGGATCCGGAACATCTAACCATGAAACAGATTTGTCTTCTTTAACTCTTGCGGCTTGCAAAGCGCCCTGACTATAAAAGGATTTAGTATGAGGTTTTCCACCTGGAATAAATCTATAAAATAACCCTCCTGGCTCATCATTTGTCATGTAAATATAATTATTTTCCGGATCAACTGCTGCGGCCTCATGAACGAATATTCCCAGTTCAGGACATTTTCTGGGATAATTTAAGTTATCCTTCTCTGGTGAAACTTCCCAGATTAATCCCTTTGTGTACTCTTCACCAGAAAGCCATGTTCCCCAAGGAGTAGCCCCACCAGAACAGTTCCTTTCCGAACCTGTAAGTAATGAATACGCATCAATTAATTCACCGTTTTTATTAAATTTTAAGGCTCCAACACCACCTTTGGCATTAGGTAACTCGCTATTACTGACATACACCCAACCATCATCATCTGAGGAAAAAACTGCAGCACCATCAGGAGATCCATGCCATATATAACCATATTCCAATTTTTTGCCAGACTCTGCTATCAACTTGGCCTCTAGCCCATCGGGTAACATTACACCATTCTTATCTGCATGGCTTAGAGGGCCGAGGTCTGACCAGCCTATAGCATTAGATGTATAATTAGCTTCTTCAGTTTGAAAATCAATTGTTGATGCAAGAGCTCTCGATTTGAAACCTATTATATAGGGAGAAACTGCAAGGGAGAAATAACCATAAGTCAAACCTTTTATAAATTGTCTTCGGTTCTTCTTTGTCATAAATTCTATCTCACTATTCGATCCTAAATATAAACACAAAGTGAATTTTAATAATTAGATTTTATTATTTTTTTATAACTGAATTCACTAGCCCAAAACTGGATTTTCATCGAAAGTATTTTCTGGGTGCTCAATATTTAACCATCCCGGCTTACTTTTCTTCCAGCACCCTAGGTTGGGCTTAATCTTCGGCTGTTCATCTAAAACTCCTGTCTTTATAAGAACTATGCCAGGAGCACTTTCAGCTCTACTAAAAACTTGAGAACCACAGTTCTTACAAAAGGACCTAGTAACATTAGTCTCACACGTATAACTACCTAGTTCGCCTTCACAGTGAAAATCTGTTTCGGGGATTACAATAATAGAAGCTACTGGACTACCAGTAGCCCTTTGACAATCTGTACAATGGCATATTAAAAATAGACTGGGTTCAGAATCATACTTAAAGTTTATGTCTCCACACAGACATTTTCCACTACCAGACATGCTTAATCTCCTACCATTTACCTTAGAGTCTTATAGCACATAAAAAAAAGGGAGACATCTAATGATGTCTCCCAAAGTCTACTTAACGTTGTAGATTTAACTACGCACGTTGAAGAAGGTATAGAATAATTCCTACAGAAATTAAACCTACAAGACCTCCATCACCTAAGCTACCTATTACACCAGTTAAATTCCCGATAATATCACCGCCCACGAATGGAACAGCTGAACCGAAAATAACTTGTAAAACAACAGCTACAGCAATTAAAAGAAGCCCTAGTTGTACAACTTCACGTAGAAAGTTTTTTGCAGAATTAAGCATGCTAAATCCTCCTTTTGCATTTATGTGCTGATCCTCCCCCGGATCCTCACTATCCCGATTCCATATTTTTCTACTCAATATGTCAACTAAACATTAATATTTTTGTCAAATTTTCGTCACATTTGTTAATTTAGGTGTGGAAAAGCATTGGAAAACTGGGATTTAAAGTTATTCTTATGCAAGTCAGAAGCTATAATACTACATCTTGTATTCGCATAATATTATCAACAATATGCCCTTATCTTATAATTTTATAATAATATTATACAAAATTTTATAATTCTCTAACAAGAATCAGCGTTAAATAGTTAATTAAAGAACTATCCATCTAACTAATTGATTTTTAGTGTTTTTTAAAGAATAAAAAAAAGGATGATTAATTTTTTAAATATGAACTTAAGATGGTGCCCACGAAGAGAATTGAACTCTTGGCCTCTCCCTTACCAAGGGAGTGCTCTACCCCTGAGCTACGTGGGCACAAAATTTAAATTAGTGCATTAAACTAAAATGCATTTAAATTATATAATATTTAGATGTTATAGATTAAGACAAAAAATTATAAAGAAATATATTTATGAGAGAAAAAAATAGAAATAGAGAAAAGAATCTATATGAGGCCTTAAGGGATAATCTCAAAAGAAGAAAAGTTCAGAAAAAAAGAAATAAGGAAAAGGAAAAAGTTAAAAAATAATGGATTTAATAATTATAGAAGGCGGAAAAAAATTAAATGGAACTATTGATATCTCAGGTTCCAAAAATGCCAGTCTTCCTATGATGATAGCCTCTCTTTTAACTAAACAAACAGTAGAATTGAATAATGTTCCAAATTTATCAGATGTGAAAACTTTAAAACATTTACTAAGAATATTAGGTTCTGAGATAGTTCATAATAATAGATTAATAAAAATCAAAACAGAAAAAATTATTCATACTTTAGCCCCATATGACTTGGTTAGAAAAATGCGCGCAAGTTTTTGGGTTCTTGCTCCATTAATAGCAAGGTTCGGTAGTGCTGAAGTTTCTTTACCCGGGGGGTGCGCAATAGGTATACGACCCATTAATATGTACTTAAAGATAATGGAAAAAATGAATGTTAGTTATGCTGTCGAAAATGGTTATGTTAAAGCAAAATCTAAAGAAGGTTTAAGAGGCTCAAAGATAACGCTCGATTTTCAATCTGTAGGGTGTACACATTTTTTTCTTATGCTAGCGGTTCTTGCCAAAGGGGATTCATCATTAGAAAACTCTGCATGCGAACCTGAAGTTGTGGCGTTAGGTAGAATGTTACAAAAAATGGGAGCAAAGATAGAAGGACTTGGAACAAAGAGGATAAACATAACTGGAGTTGAATCTCTTTCTGGATTATCTATCCAAGTACCATCTGATAGAATAGAAGCTGGAACATATGCAATTGCACTTGCTATGACAGGAGGAAAATTAAAACTTAATAACATAAACACTACAGAAATTGACATACTAATTAGAGCATTAGAATCAACTGGAGTTGAGACATATTCTTCTAATAATTCAATTTTATTAGAAAGAAAAAACGGTCCAATCCTTTCGACTAACATAGAAACAGCTCCCTACCCAGGTTTTCCAACAGATCTTCAGGCTCAATTTATGGCCTTAATGACATTATCTAATGGCATATCACGTATAAAAGAAAATATTTTTGAGAATCGGTTTATGCATGTACAAGAGTTAGCAAGATTTGGGGCGAATATAGAACTTGAGGGAGATTTGGCCATTGTGAAAGGGGTAAAATGTTTAATAGCTGCTCCAGTTATGGCAACTGATTTAAGGGCTTCTGCCTCACTTATAATTGCAGCATTAGCTGCAAAAGGAACAACCAGCATTAGAAGAATTTACCACCTTGATAGAGGGTTTGAAGAATTAGAAAAAAAATTAAATGGGTGTGGAGCCGATATAAAACGTATTCAGGACGAATAAATGAGTGGAGGACTTAAATTAAAAGCCTTTGATGAAGAAAGTTTGATTATTTTGTCTAGTCTTACTCAAGACAGTATTATTAAAATAAATGAATTGGGTTATGACAATTCTGCAAAAAGGTTTGCGGTACTAATGAATAGATACTGTCATGAGAAGGAAGGTGCTAAAAGAATAAGATCAGCTATTCATTTTGACTATATTAATAAAGTTAAAACTAAATCGATAAACCTAGATACTAAAGATGAAACTCTCTCATTGCTCGCAATAAGGTTTGAGTCTGAGAAAAAACCGAGCGGCTCAATAATTCTAGAATTTTCTGGAAATAAAGCTATCAATTTAGAGACTGAGAATATAGAAGCATTTCTTACTGATGTAGGAGATCCATGGGAAGTCAAAAATAAACCGGATCATGACAAAGAAAAAAATGCTTAATTACATAAATGAAAACGAAGATAATTTTGAACATAATATAAAATCCTTAGCGAATAGTAGAATGGATTTAAATGAAGAAATTTCTGATAAGGTTTCCGAAATTCTAAAGAACGTAAAAGAAGGAGGTAACGAATCCCTTTTTAAATATATGGAAGAATTAGATGGCATCAAAAATCCATCTAAAAATTTATTCATTTCTCAAACAGATATTAAGGAAGCAAAAGCAAAATGTTCTGAAGAAAGCCTTCAAGCTCTTGGCTTAGCAAAAAAAAGAATTGAAGAATTTCATCTCCAACAAATGCCTAAAGATTCTTTATTTTCTGATGATCAGAAAATTAATATTAAGACAAGATGGATTCCTCTAGAAAGTGTAGGAGTATATATACCGGGAGGTAAGGCGTCCTACCCAAGCTCGGTTTTAATGACAATTATACCAGCCCAAGTAGCCGGTGTTAAAAATATAAAGGCAACTATTCCTTGCCCCAATAATAAAATTGATCCTTTAGTTTTAGCTGCTTTAGATTTATGCAATATAGAAGAAATATATAAAATTGGGGGTTCTCATGCCATAGCTGCGCTCACCTGGGGAACTGAAACAATATCAAAGGTTGATATAATAATTGGACCTGGCAATAAATGGGTAGCTGAAGCGAAAAAACAAGTTATAGGAAACGTCAAGATTGATATGATAGCAGGTCCTAGCGAAATCTTAATTATTTCTGACAATTACTCTAATCCGGAGTGGGTGGCAGCTGATCTTATTGCGCAAGCAGAACATGATGAAACTGCTCAGGCTATCCTTATCACTGATGATATAAGTTTTGCAAAAAAAGTTGACGAGTGCATTAGGATTCAAATAAGTCAATTGAGCCGTTCAATGATAATAAGTGAAAGCTTAAAAAATAATGGTTATGCAATAGTTGTTCATAATTTATCCAAATCTGCAGATATTGCTAACACGATTGCTCCTGAGCACCTTTCAATTTTGTGTAAAGATTATGAGATCATTGAAAAAGAAATAATTAATGCCGGCGTAATTTTTACAGGAGTATGGACACCTGAAGCTATGGGAGATTATATAATAGGATCAAGCCATGTTTTACCAACAAATGGTATGGCAAAAAATTATTCGGGTCTTTCAGTATTTAATTTTCTTAGAAGACAATCGACTATTATGGGTGAACGAGAAACCATAAAAACTTTAGGACCTCCAGCTGTAATCCTTGCTGAATGTGAAGGTCTTGATGCACACGCGAACTCTATTAAATTGAGACTCAAAGATTAACTTAATGACAAAGAGTAAAGATAATTCTATAAATAAAATTCTCCTAACTAATAAGAATCAACCAGAGATAACTGAGTTCATAAACTATGAAAGACAGGCCGCTATTCATGACTTGGTCAATGAAAATTTTTTTGAGATAAAAGAAGAAAATGTTATTGGACCTTTTAATATAAATCTTTCACTTCATGAGAGTGTTTTAATTAAATCAATTTCAAATGAAGACAATTCTTTTAATAAAACATACAGGATACCAATAAACTCTCTAAAAAAAATAATAAATTTCTACCATAATGCTTGTACAAGATACTTTGATTCCATTAAAGATGGATCCATTGATGATATTGAAAAAATAGAAAATAATAGAAGAAAGATTCACGATGAAGGAGCTAAAATTTTAACAAAATTAATGAAAAAAAATTTCAATATTGATCACCAAACTTCAAGAAGACTATTTACATTATTATATTCGCTTTATATATAAAATTTTTTAGCATCTGTAATTGAAAACTTTAATTACTAGATTTTGTTTGCTATAAGAACTGAACAGGAGGTAACTTGGCAAAGGAAGAGCTTTTAGAATTCCCTGGAGTAGTTACAGAACTACTCCCAAATGCAACTTTTAGAGTTAAGCTCGAGAATGACCACGAGATAATAGCTCATACGGCAGGAAAAATGAGGAAGAATAGAATAAGGGTTCTTGCAGGTGATCAAGTAACCGTGGAAATGACTCCATATGATCTAACAAAAGGCCGAATAACTTATAGACATAAATAATTTGGTTATTTCTATGAAAACAGAAACTTGTCCTATATGTAAAAAAGAGGCTTACACGAACTATTCACCATTTTGTTCTAAAAGGTGCTCTCAAGTAGATCTTAACAGGTGGCTTGGAGAAAAATACCAAATCGATCTTCAGGAAGATAATGAATAAAAATGATAGTTAAAACTTGTGAATTAAGGTTTTGAAAGTTTATATTGCTAATTTATTAACCCTACAAGCCCAGGTAGCTCAGTTGGTAGAGCAGAGGACTGAAAATCCTTGTGTCGGTGGTTCAAATCCGCCCCTGGGCACCACTCACTACCTAAGAGAATATTTTTGAAAATAATCAAAAATCTCCTGAGTCTTACTTTCCCTGGCAGTATACCATCTATCACTTGTTGTACGGTTTACTGGCATTCCTTTTTTATCAAATATTAAAACTTTTGGAATTCCTTTTTGGCCTTCAAGGCCCAAAATCTCGATTAATGACATATTTATATCATATTTTCCTACATCTATATGTAATATTGAATAGTATTTCTTAATAAATTCTTTTACCGTAGGTAACATCAACGTTCCTTCTAGGATCCTACAATCAGGACACCAATTAGCCCCAAAAATAATAATGGATTGTCTTAAATTTCTATTTTTATCTATAAAGTTAAAAAGCTCTTCAGTCGTAACTTTTTTTCCTTCGTACGGATATGGAAGAGGTTGACTTAAGACTTCATCGCTAGGGATAATTATTCTCGCTTCTGAAATATTTGATTGAAAATATATTGTTGTTATAAATACAAAAAATAATAATAATTTCTTCATTTTTGAAATATGACACGATTTGCTGAAGCAAACAATAATTCCTATATTACGAGGTGAATTAGGTTATTATTATTATTAAACACCATCAAAATTTGGTATGGAGCAAATATGGTAAATCTTTCTTTCGAATTTTTTCCTCCTAAAACAGAGGAATCGGAAAAAAAACTTTGGTCTTCTATAAAACATTTGGCTCCTCTTAATCCAAAATTCGTATCAGTAACATACGGTTCAGGTGGATCTACTCGGAATAGGACTCATAAGTGTGTTGAAAAGATAATTAATGAAACAAATTTAAAGCCGGCTGCACATTTAACCTGCGTATCTTCGAGTAAAATGGAAGTGGATCAAGTAATAGAAAATTACCATGAAATAGGGGTTAAACATATTGTTGCCTTAAGGGGAGATATGCCAAACATGGGAACATTCGAGCCTCATCCTGAAGGATATTCTGACTCAGTAGAGTTAGTTAAAACGTTACACAATTTTGGTGTCTCAGAAATTACTGTAGCAACTTATCCTGAGAAACACCCAGAATCAAAATCGATAGATGATGATATAGAGTTTCTTAAAAGAAAAATAAATGCGGGAGCTAATCGAGCCATAACTCAGTTTGTTTTTGACGCAGAAATTCTTTTCCGATTTAGAGACAAAATAGAAGCAGCAGGAATAAATATACCTATTATTCCCGGAATAATGCCGACTACAAACTTTAAGAATGTAAAGAATATGGCGCAAAAATGCGGCGCAACAATTCCTAATTGGTTAGAAAAAAAGTACGAAGGCCTAGATGATGATCTTAAAGCAAGAAGGGAAGTAGCAAAAGAAGTAGGCTTAGATTTTTGTAAAAAATTAATTAGTAATGATTATATTAATTTGCATTTTTATACACTGAATCAAGCAGATCTTACATATGATATATGTAGTTCACTCTATTAGTTATAAGAAAGCTTGCTAGGATAATGAACTGGAACCGTGAAAAAAGAATTCGAGAACTACCCAAGCTCTTAGAAAGAAGCATACTCCTTTTTGACGGAGCAATGGCTACTATGATTCAGAATCATAACCTTGAAGAAAACGATTATAGGGGAAAAGATTTTAAAAACCATAATTGCGAACTGAAAGGTAATAATGATATCCTTTCAATTACATCTCCAAAGATTATAAAGGATATTCATAAAACCTTCCTCAATGCGGGTAGCGATATAGTCGAAACTAACACTTTTTCGTCGACATCCATATCTCAAGGAGACTACCAATTAGAGAGCATATCTTACGAACTTAATTATGAAGCGGCCTTAATAGCCAGAAAGACCTGTGATAATTTTGAACAAGAAAGACCAGAGTTACCAAAATATGTTGCTGGAGTATTAGGCCCTACCAATAGAACGGCTTCAATTTCCCCAGATGTCAATGACGCAGGTGCAAGAAATATAATGTATGACGATTTATATGAAAGCTATTCATTAGCTGCAAAAGGTTTAATTAATGGGGGTTCGGATATAATAATGATTGAAACTATATTCGATACTCTTAATGCTAAAGCAGCAATCCATGCGGTTAAAGATATCTTTGAAACATTAAATATTGATCTTCCTTTGATGATATCAGGAACAATAACAGATAAATCAGGAAGAACTTTATCGGGACAAACCACTGAAGCTTTTTGGAACTCAATCAAGCATGCAAAACCTTTTGCAGTCGGTTTAAACTGTTCTTTGGGAGCTGAAGAAATGTATCCTTATGTTTCAGAAATTTCAAAAGTTGCTGATACCAATATTTGTATATATCCAAATGCGGGTCTGCCTAATGAGTTTGGAGAATATGATGAAACTCCTGCGAAAATGGCAAGAATCATAAATAAATTCGCCGAAGAGGGGCTATTAAACATAGTTGGTGGTTGCTGCGGAACTACTCCAGAACATATATCAAATATTTCGAAAATTACCAAAAAGCATAAGCCTAGAAAAATTCCTCACATTACCAAAATAATGCGTCTGTCAGGATTAGAGCCTTTTAACTTTTCCGATGAAATGCCTTTCGTTAATGTTGGCGAAAGAACTAATGTTACTGGTTCAGAAAAATTTAAAAAGTTAGTAAAGGAAGAAAATTTAGAGCTAGCTTTAGAAATAGCTCGCAACCAAGTTGAGAATGGCGCCCAAATGATTGATATCAATATGGATGAAGGAATGCTTGACACCGAACAGCTGATGAAAAAATTCTTGAACATGGCTGCTACAGAACCAGAAATAGCAAAAGTTCCTTTCATGATAGACAGCTCAAAATGGTCAATAATAGAATCTAGCTTAAAATGTGTTCAGGGAAAATCTGTTGTAAATTCAATATCCCTCAAAGAAGGTGAAGAAATTTTTCTAGAACAAGCCAAAATGTGTATGAAATTTGGAGCTGCAATCATAGTCATGGCATTTGATGAAAAGGGTCAGGCTGATACGGAAGATAGAAAATACGAGATATGCAAAAGATCTTATAATCTTTTGACAGAAAAAATAAACTTTCCTGAAGAGGATATTATCTTTGACCCAAATATTTTTGCAGTAGCCACTGGAATAGAAGAACATAACCGCTACGGAATTGATTATATTAACGCGGTAAAAAGAATAAAAGAAGAGTTCAAAAATATTCATATTTCTGGTGGTGTTTCAAATTTTTCATTTTCTTTTAGAGGAAACAACATTATTCGGGAGGCGATGCACAGTGTATTTCTCTATCACGCAATAAAAAGTGGTATGGATATGGGTATAGTTAATTCAGGCCAGCTTAGTATTTACGAAGAAATTGATAAAGATCTTAAAAAAAGAATAGAAGATGTTTTATTCAACAACCGTAAAGACTCTACTGAGAGGCTAATTGAAATAGCAGAAAAATATAGCGGAATTAAGAAGGAAACAATTGAGGAAGAATCAAAGTGGAGAACTCTTTCGGTATCTGAGAGACTAAAGTATGCATTAGTAAAAGGAATAAGCGATTTTATTGAAGAGGACACAGAATTAGCAAGATTGGAACTTGGAAAATCCATAAATGTAATTGAAGGCCCTTTAATGGATGGAATGAACCACGTTGGGGATCTATTTGGTTCAGGTCAAATGTTTCTTCCTCAAGTTATAAAATCTGCAAGAGTTATGAAAAAAGCCGTTGCATACCTTGAGCCTTTTCTGGAGAAGGAAAAAGGTACTAACAAGGTAACTAGAAAAGTGTCAGCTGGTAAAATTTTGCTTGCAACTGTTAAAGGCGATGTGCATGACATAGGAAAAAATATTGTGGGTGTGGTTCTTCAGTGTAACAATTATGAGGTCATAGACTTAGGTGTAATGGTACATGCTAACGAAATAATAGAAAGGGCGAAAGAAGAGGAAGTAGATATTATAGGATTATCAGGTTTGATTACCCCGAGCTTAGATGAAATGTGCCATGTTGCTTCAGAAATGGAAAATGAGGGTATGAATATTCCACTCTTAATAGGTGGGGCAACAACAAGTAAAATTCATACCGCAGTAAAGATTTCTCCAAATTACTACAATGGCCAAGCGGTCTACGTAACTAATGCTAGTCGCGCTATTGGAGTAACAAGCAGTCTTTTATCATATGAAAAAAAGGGTTCATTTATAAATGAAGTGAAAGAAGAATATTCATTATTACAAAAGAGACATGAAGGAAAAAAGATCCGTTCAAAACACATGTCTATTGAAAAAGCTCGTGATAATTGTTTCGTAGCTGATTATGAAAACTTAGCACCTATAAAACCGAACTTCTTGGGAACAAAGAAATTTAACAATTATGATTTATCAGATTTACGTAAATATATTGATTGGACACCTTTTTTCCGGTCGTGGGATTTACACGGCAGATATCCAAGCATATTAGATGATGCAATGACAGGTGATGCTGCAAGAACATTGTTTAATGATGCTAATGATTTATTAACAAAGATAATTAATGAGAAATTACTAAAAGCTAAGGCCATCATAGGTTTTTGGCCTGCCAATAGCGAAGGAGATGATATAATAATTTATAAAGATGAAGAAAGAGAGAAGATAATTACAACCTTTCATACGATCAGGCAACAAATGAACCATTCTAATAATAGAGCCAATTTTGCGCTTGCGGATTTTGTTATGCCGAACGATAAAAAGAAAACCATAAAAGATTATGTTGGAGGATTTGCAGTAACCTGTGGAATAGGTGAAGAAGAACTTTCAAGAAACTTCGAACTTCAAGGTGATGATTACAACGCTATTTTGACGAAAGCACTTGCTGATCGGATGGCAGAGGCTTTTGCAGAAAAAATGCACGAAGAAGTCAGAAAAGAATATTGGGGATATTCACCAAAAGAAAAACTAAGAAATGATCAACTCATCAACGAAGAGTATATTGGCATCCGTCCTGCACATGGTTATCCAGCGCAACCAGATCATACAGAAAAAAAGATTCTTTTTGATCTACTTAAAGTAGAGGAGAAAACAGGAATAGAGCTCACTGAAAATTATGCTATGAATCCTGGGTCATCAATTTCAGGATTGTATTTCAGCCATCCAGATTCATCCTATTTCGGAGTAGGAAAAATTAACAAAGATCAAGTTAAAGATTATGCAAAAAGAAAATCAATGAGCATTGAAGAGTGTGAAAAATGGCTTGGGCCTATCCTTAACTATTAAAAAATTGATATGAAGAAAATCATATTTATATTATCTACATGCTTTTTCCTTTCATCTTGTCAAGCGCCAACGACTGTTGTATCGAGAGGAGTAAATACAGATATAGAGAAAGAAAGAATTATTATGCAAGGAATTGCTCTTGAAACTTTTTACAAACGTTTAGAAAAATTAAACAATTATGCATGGCCAATTCTCTCTTCATCAAAACCTTTTTGTAAAAGTGACACTAAATACGACATTGGCATAATTGCTATTTCTCTTGAAGACCTAAGGACAGAATTACGGCAAGCGGCAAAAGAAAAAATAGGGATCTCCAAAGAACTGAAAATATTATTTTTGATTAAGAACTCTCCATCCTTCAATACTGATTTAAGAAAAGGAGATATTATACGAGAAATAAAATCCAAAAATTTCAAATGGACACATGAAGATATTATTAAAAATATTCGTTTACGCAATTTCAATGCTGATACCATTAAAATTACAATTGACCGAGATGGGCAAATATTATCATACAATATCACACCAACACTGATATGTGATTATGGAATAATACTAAGTCAAAATAATAACTTAAATGCATATGCGGATGGGAAAAATATCTTTGTTACTCAGGGTATGATGCGCTTTATAGAAGAAGATAAAGAATTACAATTTATACTATCCCATGAACTAGCACATAACTCGGAAAAACATATTAGTAAGAGAGTAAATAACTCTATACTTGGAACAATTCTTGATGTAGCCGCAGCAAGCGCAGGTGTAAATACTAGAGGGACTTTCGGAAATATAGGAGCCCAAATGTATAGCCAAGATTTTGAAAGAGAGGCTGATTATATAAGTATGTATATACTTACTTTGGCTAAAATTGACTCTAGAGGAGTTGAAAATTTTTGGAGAAGATTGTCAGCTGAAAATCCACGTTCAATCGACAGTTATAATTCATCACATCCAACCTCACCTGAGAGATGGGCAAATATTGCAGCAACGAGAAAAGAAATAGAATACAAAATAAATAATAATATTGAACTTGTTCCTGAAAGAAAGGATAAGAATTAAATGTTTTATAGATTAAAGGACTGTTATAACACCAATGATTTTCGATTGCTTGCGAAGCAAAGACTTCCTTCTCCTATTTTCCATTATATTGATGGAGCGGCCGATGATGAAATTACATTAAAACAAAATACTAGAGCTTTTGAAAAATGTGATTTAATTCCCAACGTTTTAAGGGGCGTAAAAGATATTGACACAAGCGTCTCGCTAATGGGTAAAAAAATTAATTTACCCTTATTCTTCTCTCCAACAGCTCTTCAGCGATTATTTCATTATGATGGAGAAAGAGCCGTCGGTAAAGTCGCAGAAAAGTTTGGAACTTTCTTTGGTATTTCTTCTCTTGCAACAGTTAGTATCGAAGAAATTGGAAAGAATTATTCATGTCCAAAAATATTCCAATTATATGTTCATAAAGATAATGGCCTCAATGATAGTATGATTGAAAATTGCAAAGAAAATAACTTTGACGCTATAGCAATTACAGTTGACACCATAGTCGGGGGCAACAGGGAACGAGATTTAAGGACAGGTTTCACCTCTCCTCCAAAATTAAATCTAAAAAGTTTTTTAAGTTTTGCTACTCACCCTAATTGGACTCTCAATTATTTATTTCGAGAAAAATTTGAATTACCTCAATTACAAGATTATGTCCAAGAAGGTACTAATATAACTATTTCGATAGGTGAATATTTTAACACAATGCTGGATCAGAATATGAACTGGGATAGTATTGCAGAAATCAATAAGAAATGGGGTAAACACTTATGCTTGAAGGGGATAATGTCAGTTGAAGATGCTATGAAAGCGGTAGATGTAGGGGCAAGCGCTATTATGGTGTCAAACCATGGTGGAAGACAATTGGATGGCTCCTGCTCTCCTTTTGATCAATTGTCCGACATTGTTGACGCAGTTGGTGATAAGATTGACGTCATTTGTGATGGAGGAATCCGAAGAGGGAGTCATATCTTAAAAGCTTTGTCAGTTGGAGCTAAAGCTTGCTCCGGAGGCAGAATGTATCTGTATGCACTTGCTGCAGCTGGAGAAGTAGGAGTCGAAAGAGCCATGAGTCTTCTTCAAGAAGAAATTGAAAGAAACATGAAACTAATGGGTTGTAAATCTGTTAAAGATCTAGGTCGCCACAATTTAAAATTTAGATAGTATTATTTAATTAAAACGAATTAGTATA
>Ga0066372_10000040_pt1 | contig 37511 bp, 35 predicted proteins | sample Knorr_S15_td_250_FD_77011 | JGI IMG/M metagenome (GOLD analysis project Ga0066372, IMG submission 77011) | Marine microbial communities from Southern Atlantic Ocean transect - Knorr_S15_td_250_ad_251m_LV_A | ecosystem: Environmental > Aquatic > Marine > Oceanic | place: Southern Atlantic ocean... | reverse complement strand
TGCAAATTATCAGAGTCTTCTTCTGTATTTTCAAAAGTTATATACGGAATCCCCAGCATACTAAAATAATCTTTAGTTTTCTCACCCATTATCCAGTGTTCTGGAGCATCATTAGGCTTTCCCCCATATCCTCTCCATCCTATAATCAAAAGAACAGGAATCTTATAAAGAAGATTAAATGAAGTTAAGGGGTTAATAATGTTTCCGATACCTGAATTTTGTATCAAAATGCAAGAATTTTTCCCCGAAATCGATACTCCTGAAGAAATTCCTAAAGCCGTATCTTCTCTATTAGCACGATAATAATTTATTTCTGGATCTTGATCTATTAATTTAAATAGGCTCCCAAATGTGGAGTCCGGAACGCCTGCTATATCAGAAAAAGATGATTTTTTTAAAATATCTACTACACATTCGGCGGTTATGCTCAAGATCCTATTTCCTGTTCTGCTAGCTTGAAGTCGTCTTTGGTATGGAGTTCGATCCAACCTCCATCAAATTCGAGACAGTGAATTTCTAAATCTTCACCTATCATGAAATTAAGAATATCTACGAATGAACTATCAGACGTTCCAGTAATTTTCATTTTCTCATATGATAATTTCAGTTTTTCAATGCCACTTGATGTGAAAAAAGCAAGTCCTATAAATTCTGATTCTGCATTATCAAGGCCGAGATTTTTACCTAATTTTGACACTTGATAAAGCTCAGTCATTTTTAGTTTTCTGCGACTGCTTGAGGATTTCTTTTCTGTATAAGAAACTAACTCCAACTGCTTATCGATATTGTGCTTGTGATATCTATAAGAAGAGTCGACAGCGAGCACAATATCCTTTTCTGAAGCAATCAATCCCGATATAATTTTGTCGTTAAATAATATGTCTCCGTAGGTGATGATAGTATGACCTTGTAAATTATCATAAGCAGACATTATAGAATCCAAAAGTCTGTTATCTTCTGAATATTTTGTTTCAATCAATTTAGTCCCGAGTTGTTCTGCGCTACTGAATTGAGTTAAGTTATTGACAACAACCATGACATTCTCGACGCCTACTTTTTTTAAAGTATCGATCTGGCGATTAATTAATGTTTTCCCTGATATTTCAACTAATGCACGAGGTTGATCATCTGTAGAATGATCTCCACCAGATGCAATTAATGCTTTAACATCAGGTGCCTTTTCTTTATCTCTTTTGAGGATTTTATCGTAACCAACTGCTGAAAAAATATCTTTTACAGATGAAATATCTTTATCTGCTTCAAAGCTCCTTCCAGAGTTGAATATAAGTTCTGCGGTTTTTAACATGGATCTATAAGATGATCTAATCAAATGATTAGCATGAATTATTATATCTACTCCGGTTTTTATTAAATCTTTATCATTTATGGAGTTATATGTAGTTGGCACAGCAACAAGGTAAGGCCTTCTACCAATTTTTTTACATAGTTCTTCATACCTAGATGTAAAATCAAGTACTTCTTCAGGAGATTTTAACTTTGAATGAATCATTATTCCGTCAACACCTGCATTGATATATTTTTCTGCTCTGAGCATAGTTTCTTCGATTCCTAATCCTGCAATAAGACTTTCTAACCTAGCTATTATTAAAAAATCTTTAGTTGATTTAGCTCTCATGCCAATCGCTAATTTATTAGCAAAAGTATCAGGATTTTCCATTCCGGCTCCAACTGTACCCCCGAAACTATTTCGTTTTGGGAATATTTTATCCTCTACAATTACTGCTGACACACCTTGATTTTCTAGTCTTTTTATTAGGAATCGAAAATTATCTTCATCCCCTCCAGTGTCTCCATCCACGATCATGGGCTTAGTAGTAACATTCAGAATTTCATCTATAGTGTGGAGTCGACTTTCGTTGCTAACAATTGATGCATCTGGCAAACCTTTACTTGCAGAGTCAGTCAGGCTACTTTCCCAAATGAAATCGAAATCCAATTCCTCCACTACTATGCCACTGAGACCACTATGAGCTTCTAGTCCAACAGCAAATCCTTTGCTGTCTAGAATATTGACCAAAGACGCAATTCGGTCACCTGGAAGTTTTTTTGATTCAAAGGTCATTTATTAATAACTTATTACAATAGGAAATCGTATTTATGATTAGAGTACATTATAAACCTAAAGCGATATTAAGTATAACGACTTTAGGTAGCGATAAGTTTATTAATTAGTAATCCTATCTATGGATTTTTCAACGATAAACCTGATGTCATCTATATTTGCATTTCTCGGATTGTTTGACGCTCTAGAATTGGTTATTGTCAACGGAAGAATTTTATCCAGACTGGAAATGATTTGATTAACGAATGGACTCATCAAGTCTTTATAATGTACAAGTTCAAATATTTCTTCTATTTCATTTATTAATTCTTTAGAATCAGAATTTTCTGTTGCTAACAATGTATTTTTTATCAATTCGTTTTCATTGGATGAGTTAAATTTAATTACTTCTATCAGAGTGAATCCGCACGCTAGTCCATGAGGCATTCCTAATAATGCTGTTAAAGGGTATGAAATTGAATGGCATAAAGTAGTGTTGGCTTTAGATATAGATATTCCACTTAAGTAACTAGAGACCAACATAGATAACCTTGAATCTTGGTTTTTAGGGTCATCAACAGTCCTAACTATATTATTTTTTAGTATTTGGTAGCCTAATTTAGCAGATTTAATGGAGGATGTATCTGCCTTCTTGCTCCATGTGGATTCTAACAATTGACATAAGGCATCAATACCAGTCGAAATTGTTATTTCACCTGGGAGAGATAAAGATATCTCAGGATCTAATATAATTGTTCTATTCAATTTGTCAGAAACTATTGAATATTTTAATCCATTTTCCTTATCCCAAATTGTTGAAAATTGAGTTGCCTCTGCTCCAGTGCCAGCTGTAGACGGAACACATATCAAATATATTTGCCTCCTAGCCCTTTTTGTTGAAACTCGGTGGTGCCATTGCTCAGCTTCTCTTGAATATTTAATGTTGTTACTTAACATCATCGATAGGATTTTCGCTGTGTCTATAACGCTTCCGCCGCCTAAAGCAATTAATGTGAAAGTGCTCAATAGGCCTGAGTCAGTTACTTTTTTATATATCGGATAAATTTCTTTTAATGAATTATCTATAGACTTGAAGGTGGGTTCTTCTTTGACTTCTATTACTTTCTCTGAATTAATATCTGAAATATATTTTTTACAACTTTTACTAGTAATTATAACTGTAAAATCCATAACACCAACTGGATCAAGTCTCCTTTGTGCAAATGATTTCGCAATTTTATTGGATCTAAGTGTTTTATACTCAGACCACTTATTAAGACCAATTATTACGTTAGTGCCTTCTTTAATAAATTCATCTATGTTGGTTGTCATATTTATTCTTCTTCAGCTCTTTCGACTAGAGCTTTCATATAACCTATTGCAAATGCAGTAGGTGTTCTATTAGCTACGCCATATTTATCTTCTTTGTGATGCCAATGAGGATCTGTTGAGACTCGATCTTCAAGTGAGCCCATTGTTGGATTATGATCAGGTATAATTATTCCATCAAAATCAACTTCTTTTAGTACTTTTATAATCTTATACATGTCCATGTAGCCCCCATCTAGAAATGTCTCTTTAAAATGAGGAAGAGGCTTATCAACATTTCTAAAATGAATCTTGAATAATTTATTTTGATCTCCAAAATATTTTGCCATTTCAGTTACATTTTTCTCTGTTGTATCTCCGCCTTCAAGCCAAGTTCCTGCACACAAACAAATTCCTATATTTGGACTATCTGCAATTTCCAAAGCTCTCTGATATCCACTAAAGGTACTAAATATACACCTTGGTATTCCTCCAAGTTTTAGTCCTGGCGGATCATCAGGATGAATTCCAACTTTAACGCCTGACTCTTCTATTGTTGGCTTTACAGCTTTAATATAGTATTCAAAATTCTCCCAGAGCTCTTCTTCAGAGTACTCTCTGGAATGAGTTAACTCTCCTTTTAAAATGGTCCTTGGTCCTTTTCTATCATTTAGATAAAAAGTTTCTGCATCCAGATTAAATGCCCTTCCAAGTGCTCCACCTCTTGTGGGCTCTTTCGAGGTACTCCAAATACCGTTACCCATGTGGGCATATGTGCTGTAGGGTATTCCTGCCTTTCCAAGGTCTCTTATATATTTTTTGTATTCTTCTATAACCTCGTCTCTATCGCTTAGATTTAATACTAAAGAATCGTGATTATGTATGTTGGAGTTGCTAAAGCCATAAATTTTTATTCCATGAGGCTCAAAAATTTCTCTATGCTTCATAAAATAGTCATAATTAGCATTTCCTGGATATTTTCCTCCAGCAAATAGCACTACATATTCTAACCCCATTTCTTTTATGAAAGCTATATCTTCTTCGGATGGATTGGGTAATACCTGTGCAGCTATCTTGATTCCTGGTTCATTAATTTTCATATTGCCACCTATTTAATGTAAAATTGTCATCATATTATATAACTTTGAGGTATAGATATGAGAATTACAACTATATATACATTAATTCTTTCCGCTACAATTATTATTACTTTTGGATGTGGCGAAAGTAGTGATGTTGTATTTGAACAAATTACTCCAAGCGATTCTGTTTATCAATTAGACGACTTGAAAGCCTTGGGGATAAAAAAAGGTAAAAAGTATAATGTTGAAGGCTTGGATAAAGCGACTGATGCAATTTTTGCCTTTTATAAAAAACCAGGAGCCAAGGAAGCCATTGAATATGAAATAAGATTTTATTCTAATCATGATGACGCTATTAATGTTGGAATTCCGATGGTTAGAGAACGTGTTGGGCCAGATGCCAAATTAAAGAAAGAAGATGCTGTGTGGACTGAAGGGCTGAAAGATGCTAGGCAATGTGGAGGCGCAGGCGGTGGTGTTGCAAGAGGAGGCAGCTTAGCTGGAGGCGCAGGTGACCATAATGTAGGCAGTTGTTCTTCACCAAAATACAATGAATTTTTTGTTTATGGAAACATGATTATATTGTGTCAAGGTGAGAATGAATTTGAGTCAAGAAATCACTGCTCTGATTTGCTCTCAGTGCTAAGACCAAACAATGAATGAAATTCTTTGATTCTGTAAAAACTGTCTTGATTAAGAAGCCATTTGATTTGAATGGTAGAGCTTCAAGATCAGAGTATTGGAATTTTTGGCTGTTCTCTCAAGTTTCAATACTTTTGTTTTTATACTTCAGTTTGCGAGTCAAGTTTCTCTTAATTTTTGTCATCTTAATTTGGGCTTATCTTATAATCCCAGGTATATCCGTGACTGTAAGAAGGCTTCATGATGTTAATAAGAGCGCAAACTGGTTATTGGGTTTCGTTCCTTTTACATTGTCGGCGTACGTTGCCTTGTTTGTTTTCTCTATAACTCAAGATTCACAGACGTCAGAAATTGACTTGTTTGGTATATTGCTGATCACTACGTATATTGTAGGAATTATGACAACTTCAATTTGGTACTGCTTTCCGATTTTTATGTTTCTTACTCAGAAAGGAAATGGAGAAAAAAATAAGTATGGGGACCCCGTAACTTAAATATTATCTTTATCAAAATATTGGTATAATCTAGCTTGGTTATTGTTAAATTTTTCTAGGAAAGGGGTTAATAATGGGTTCAAATTTTTTTATCAGTCTTTATTTAAGATATTTATTAGTAATAATTTTAATATTCGGATTAATACTTATTTCTTGCTCAGATTCTTCTACAAGTGCTGAATCAGATGATGGTGTAATTGGTAGAGTTATCCCAAGTGATGCAATTTATAATTTGGAAGATTTTACATCCCCTTCTGTTAAATTTAAGAAACTTAAAGAATATGATGTTGACCAATTGCCATACGCTAAATCTGTATTTTTTGGATTTAAAAAATTTGATGACCCAATTGATTTTGAAATGAGATTTTTTGATTCACATCAGGATGCTCTTTTAGGAGTTGAATTGGTTAGAGAAAGAGCCGGTACTCCGGAGGAAATTAAACTCGATAAAGATGAAGCTGTTTTCACTGAAGGTCTCAAGGATGTCAGAGAGTGCGTTGGTTCTGGTTCGCAGAGAGGTATGGGTGGCGATACCAGCGGTGGCGCAGGTGTCGGTGGGCATTGTTTGAATTCAAAATACAAGAACTATGTAGTCCAAGGTAATTTGATATTATTATGTTCTGGAATGAATTCGAAAGATTCTATGACCAATTGTAAGAAATTATTAGCGCTTCTTTCTGAGTGAATTAAGAAAATTACAATTTTTATTAAATACCATTTTCAGTTAAATATCTTGCTCAAATCAAGATTACGTGGATAATTAGATTATCGGGATTATCTTATTCCTTAGACTATAAGTAAATTTGTAATACTTGGAGGTTTTGAATGCATCAATTTAATTACTATGCGCCTGAGACAATAAAAGATGCGATCTCGGTGCTTGATAAACACGGAGACAGAGCAAGATGTCTAGCAGGAGGTACCGATGTGTTGGTTCAAGTAAGAGGTGAGAGGTTTGAATTAGACGCTTTGGTTGATGTCAAAAATATACCGGAACTTACTCAATCAGTATGGACTGATACTCACTTTATTTTTGGAGCTGCAGCCCCATGCTACCAGTTGTATGAGGATTCAAAAGTGTGCGCAACCTTTCCTGGAATTATAGATGCAGCCTCATTGATAGGCGGAATACAAATTCAATCAAGAGCTAGCCTAGGAGGAAACTTATGTAATGCTTCGCCTAGTGCAGACGGCATTTGTCCTTTGATTGTTCATAATACTATATGTGAGATTGCTGGACCTAAGGGTACTAGAGAAATTCTTGTCGAAGATTTTTGTAAAGGGCCTGGAAAAAATGTTCTAGAAAAAGGTGAATTTTTGATTTCACTGAAAATCCCTTTGAAGAGCAGCAATTTTTCAGCTTCTTATGAAAGATTTATTCCACGGAATGAAATGGATATCGCTGTTGCAGCGGTTGCGTCATCTGTAGAAATGGACCAAGGAATAATCTCTAAATGCAGAGTTGCATTGGCTGCTGTTGGCCCTATTCCTATATATGCCAAAGAGGCATCAAATATTATCATCGGTAAGGAACCAAGCGAACAGAACATAAAACTCGTAGCTCAAAAGGCACAAGAAATTGCTTCTCCTATATCAGATATGCGAGGTACTATAGACCATAGGAAAGACCTTATAGAAGTTCTGACTAGAAGGACCATGAATAAAGCCATAGAGAGGATCGGAGCATAAAATGAACAATCAAGGAAAAGTCAAAAAAGTAGCTATAAGTACTACGATCAACGGAGAAGAGATGGAGATATTAGTAGATCCATATATTAGCCTTCTTGAAACGTTAAGAGAGATTGTAGGTATAACAGGCACCAAAGAGGGCTGTAATGACGGTAACTGCGGTGCTTGCACCGTAAGCATTGATGGCAGAATTGTTGATTCGTGTTTGGTTCTTGGAGTAGAAGTAGAAGGAAAGAAAATTGAGACTGTGGAAGGCATGGCTACTTCTGAAGGACTTCATCCTCTTCAGCAAGCCTTCTTAGAAGAAGCTGCACTTCAATGTGGTATTTGTACTCCAGGGTTTTTAGTTTCTGCAAAGGCATTACTTGATAACGAACCAAAGCCATCTGAAGAGAGAATAAGACATTGGTTAGCAGGCAATCTTTGCAGATGTACAGGTTATGACAAAATAGTAAAGGCAGTAAAAAAGGCCTCTAATTGAATATACAGGAGATGAATTATGGTATTAGATGTAAATAAAAAGAAATATAAAGTAATCGGAACTCGTCCCATTAGACATGATGGTTATGATAAGGTCACTGGAAGAGCACAATATGGGGCAGATCTTAAATTGCCTGGCATGTTAATCGGTGCTGTCCTTAGAAGCCCACATGCACATGCGAGGATAAAAAACCTTGATACCACCGATGCTGAAAAGATGGATGGCGTTTTTGCAGTAATGACTGCTAAAGACTTGCCTCGATTAACTGATGCAGAAAGAGGAAATTCAGAGGAATCAGGATCTGAAAAACACTTAAGTGAAAACGTAATGGCTTTTGATAAAGTGTTGTATAAAGGACATGTCGTAGCTGCTGTAGCAGCCAAAGACCAGAATACTGCCTTAGAGGCTGTTAAAAAGATAAAAGTCGAGTATCAAATACTAAAATCTGTTACAAATGTGGATCAAGCCATGGCACCAGGAGCACCCATACTCTTGGAAGATTTCTCCGGTGATCACTTGGGCAAAAAGGTGAGGAAGACAAATATTGCTGCACACGTAAGGCACAATGTTGGTGATGTCGATGCAGCATTCAAAAAGGCAGAATTAATTATTGAAAAAGAAGTTAATATGCAGACCGTGCACCAAGGTTATATAGAGCCTCATAATGCAACTGCAGTTTGGGATGAAGAAGATAGAATTAAAGTTTGGACAAGTACACAGGGAGCTTTTGATGTCAGAGATAGTGTTTCAAAAGTTTTAGGATTAGGTGTATCTAGAATTAGAGTTACACCGATGGAAATCGGTGGAGGATTCGGAGGTAAGATCCCAATTTACCTAGAACCAATAGCAGCTGTTTTATCAAAGAAATCTCGAAGGCCAGTTAAAGCTATGATGAATAGAACGGATGTTTTTGATGCAACTGGTCCTGGCCCAGGAGGAAAAGTAAAAGTAAAAATAGGAATTGATTCAAAAGGGAAAATGTTGGCCGCTTACGCAGATATCAGGCTTGAAGCTGGAGGGTACCCAGAAGCTTTTATTGAAGCAGCAGCAAAATGTGTTTTTTCGTGCTATGAAATTCCATCGATGCGAATTGATGCTTATGATGTACTAGTTAACAAGGCAAGTTCCGCACCGTATAGAGCACCTGCATCTCCTCAAGTTGCTTTTGCTACAGAAACTGTGGTTGATGAGATTTGCCTGCAAAAGAAATTTGATCCGATAGATTTTAGATTGATGAATGTAGCTACAAAGGGAACTCGAACTGCACTTGGACCAAAGTATAGAACTATAGGATTACAAGAATGCTTGGAAGCAGCTAAGAATTCTGATCAATGGAAATCCCGATTGGATTCGAAACCCAGTTCAGGAAAGAAGAGAGGAAGAGGTATAGCTAGTGGTTATTGGTTCAACATAGGATTTAAATCATCAGTGAACCTTGCTCTTAATTCAGATGGAATCGTATCTCTCACAGAAGGTTCAACCGACATTGGAGGCACAAGAGCATCTATTGCAATGCAAGCTGCAGAAGTTCTTGGCATTCCTGCAGAGAACATTAGACCTACTGTTGTTGATACAGATAGTATTGGTCATACTGACGTTACAGGTGGTAGCCGAACAACTTATGCAACGGGATATGCTGCCTACAAGGCTGCTTATAAACTGATTGATGAGATAATTGAGAAAGCTGCTTTGAAATGGGATATTAATAAAAATGACGTTGAATATTCTGATGGAGTAATCAAATCTAAGACAGATTCAGCATTAACAATGACTATTCAAGAGATTGCAAGTGATTCTCCAGGCGGTCCAATTGTTTCTTCAGCATCTGTTGATTTGGAAGAGGCAGGTGGGGGATTTGCAGTTCATATTGTTGATTTAGAGATTGATGAGGAAACTGGAAAAACAGATGTTGTAAACTACACTGCTATTCAAGATGTAGGCAAGGCAATACATCCATCTTATGTTGAAGGTCAAATGCAAGGAGGAGCTGCTCAAGGTATAGGGTGGGCTCTTAATGAAGAGTATTTTATGAGTGATGATGGAGTAATGCTTAATTCAAGCTATCTCGATTATCGAATGCCTATATCCTTAGATCTGCCAATGATCAACACTATAATAGTAGAAGTGCCAAGCGAAGAGCACCCCTTTGGGGTAAGAGGTGTAGGAGAACCGCCTATTGTTCCACCTATACCTGCAATTGGTAATGCTATAACAAATGCTTTAGGTCTACGGCTTCTCAGCACTCCTATGAAGCCGTCTAGAATTATCGAAGCTTTGAAAAAGGAAAATTAGAGACACTTATTGTGGATGATAAAAGTTTTTCTTCCATATAAGATTAGAGAAATTCTTGATGTTCCAGTTGAGATTGAGGCAGAAGGAACAAATTTACGAGGTTTAATAGACTACTTAGAAAATATGTATCCTGGTGTGAAGAATCAATTGGTTGAAGATGATAAATTGAGGCCTGGTATGTCGGCTGTTATAGATGGAAGGACCACAAGATTAGGGTTGATACAAAAATTAGAAAATGTTTCTGAAATTCACTTTCTCCCTGCTATTGCCGGTGGATAAATATGACTGAAAATAAAAAATTCCCTCAATTAAATCCCAAGCCTAATTTCTCCAGTATAGAGCAATCTGTTTTGGAAATCTGGAAAAGAGATAATACTTTTAGGGAGTCTGTTGAAAAAAAAGTAAATGAAGAATTCGTTTTTTATGATGGACCTCCATTTGCAAATGGTTTACCGCATTATGGTCACTTATTAACTGGCTTTGTAAAAGATATAATTCCTAGATTTCAAACCATGCTCGGTAAGAAGGTTGATAGAAGATTTGGCTGGGATTGTCATGGGTTACCAGCAGAGATGGAATCAGAAAAAGAACTTGGTTTATCAGGTCGAGCTGAGATAATAAATTTTGGCGTGGAAAAATTTAATGACCATTGTCAAACTTCAGTCATGAAATATACCAAGGAATGGGAGAAGTCTGTCGATAGACAAGCTCGATGGGTCGATTTCGAAAATGATTATAAAACGATGGATTTATCTTATATGGAATCTGTTATTTGGGCTTTTAAAGAATTATGGAAGAAGGGGCTTATCTATGAAAAAGATAGAGTCATGCCATATTCTTGGAAAGCAGAAACACCCATATCTAATTTTGAAACTCGACTGGATGATTCTTATAGAGAAAGAGAAGATCCTGCAGTTACTGTAAAAATACATTTAATAAATAATGAGAATTTTCAAAATACGAGCATTCTAATTTGGACTACTACTCCCTGGACATTGCCTTCTAACTTGGGAATTGCTGTAAATGAAAATCTTGATTACCTGTTAATGAGTAATAACAAGGAAGATTTAATTATTGGTGAATTTGCCTTAAAAAAATACCAAGAAGACTTAGAAGAATTTAAGGTAAAAAGGCGATTAAAAGGATCTGATTTATTGGGACTACAGTATCAACCTTTATTCGAATATTTTAGTAACACAAAAAATGCTTTTAAGATCTTTTCAGGCGAGTTCGTTAATACTGAAGAAGGCACTGGGATTGTTCATATGGCACCAGGATTCGGAGAAGAAGACCAAATAACTTGTGAAGCTAATGGTATCGAAACTGTATGTCCTGTAGATTCTCAAGGAAAATTCACGTCTGATGTAAAGGATTACGCGGGATTACTAGTTTTTGATTCAAATGTGAAGATTATAGAGAGATTGCAATCTGAAGGAATGCTTGTACGTCATGAAAATTACAAACATAACTATCCTCATAGCTGGAGAACCGACGAACCTTTGATATATAAGGCATTAAATTCTTGGTACGTTGAAGTCTCAAGCTTTAAAGAAAGGATGGTTGAATTAAATGATCAAATTAATTGGATTCCTGATCATATAAAAAATGGTGCCTTTGGCAAATGGTTGTCAGGCGCAAGGGACTGGTCTATTAGTAGAAATAGATTCTGGGGCACGCCCATTCCAGTATGGAAAAGTGATAATCCTAAATATCCAAGAGTGGATGTATATGGAAGCCTCGATGAAATTGAAAAGGATTTTGGTGTTAGGCCAGATAACCTGCATAGGCCTTATATAGATGAACTGACTAGATTAAACCCTGATGACCCTACTGGAAAAAGTACCATGAGAAGAGTCGAAGAAGTTTTTGATTGTTGGTTCGAATCTGGATCAATGCCTTTTGCTCAGGTCCATTACCCTTTTGAGAATAAACAATGGTTTGAATCTCATTTTCCAGCAGATTTTATTGTTGAATACATTGCTCAGACTAGAGGTTGGTTTTATACGTTGATGGTGCTTTCAACTGCATTATTTGATGAGCCACCTTTTTTAAATGCAATAGGTCACGGTGTTGTAGTCGATGAGAATGGCTCGAAACTATCTAAGAGACTTCAGAATTATCCTTCTCCCGATCTTGTGTGGAATAAATATGGAGCTGATGCTTTAAGATGGTTTCTAGTATCATCTCCAATTTTAAGAGGACAAAATTTAATTATGGATAGAACTGGATCTGGAATTGATTCTGCATTAAGGCAAGTGATTGTTCCTCTTTGGAATGCAGTATATTTCTTTAATCTCTATTCTAATTTAGAGAATTATAACCCGAAAATGATTTACCAAGCAGAATTGTCTATCGATAAATATATATTGTCGAAATCAAAAAAACTATCTGAATCTGTCTACGAAAGCCTAAGTAATTATGATATTACTGAGTCTTGTGCATTAGTTTTTGAGTTTATAGACATATTAAATAATTGGTATATAAGAAGATCTAGGAACAGGTTTTGGGGTAAAGCAAATACTGCTGAGGCTCGATCTGCATATGACACACTCTTTACCGCCCTGAATATTTTATTGAAAACAAGTGCTCCATTAATTCCGCTTATTTCAGAGGAACTTTTCAGGAATTTAAATGAAGGCAGATCTGTACATCTTGAAGATTGGCCTGATGTCTCCAAAATCGATCCTGATGATAATCTCATAAACTCGATGGACGATATCAGAAGAATAGTTTCGTCAGCTTTATCTATCAGGAAGTTGAATAAAGTGCGAGTAAGACAACCACTATCTGAATTAACAATTGAGGCGAAAAATGGAGACTGGATTGAGGATTATTTCAGTTTGATTAAGGAGGAAGTAAATGTAAAAAGTATTTCTTTGGATAATTCATCCCAAAAGGAGTATGAGGTTCAGTTGAAAATAAATCCGAAATTATTAGGCCCAAGGATTGGAAAAAAAGTACAAGAATGTATAGAGAAAGCTAAAAATGGAGACTGGACTCAGAATGAAGGGATAGTTATAGTTGCTGGACTTGAATTGTTAGAAGGAGAGTTTAGCCTAGAGCCAATTAATTCAAACGATTTGAGCTCTCAATCTGTCGACTATACTGATTATGTGGTTAGGCTTGATTTAGAAATTACGTCCGACTTAAGGAATGAAGGAATCGTTAGAGATATTATCAGGGCAGTGCAAAATGTTAGGCGAGAGAAGCGTCTGGACGTCTCTGACCATATTGATTTAAAAATCGTGAAAAATGACGAATTATCTCTTGTCATAAAACCATATGAAGAGTTTATTCGTAATCAGGTTTTGGCTAAGTCCATTACATTCGATGAGATTCGAAAGCTAGATTTTGAAGATATAATTCAAGAATTAGATGTAGGATTTTTGATCAGTAAGTCTGACTAGATTTCAGCTAAGATTAATTCTTTTTCAATTACTTTACCTTGTCTTAATATTGATAAAGATATGATATCTCTTGGTCTAAAGTTAAGAAGCCAACTTAAATATTCACCATTTGTCCTTACTGCTTTACCTTCGATCGAAAGTAAGATATCTCCTGGCAACAATCCAGATTTTTCTGCAGGACTGTTAGAAGATATTTCGAGAATTACAACTCCTTTTTGATCATTTGAAAGTTCGCAAGTATCGAAGCCGTATTCACACATATCTGTTGCCAAAGAAGGTGTTAATGTTCTACCTTCAATGCCATCCCACGGTATCTGTATTTCTCCAAATTCTAATAGATCATTCACATAACGTGAAACAAGATCTGAACTAATGGCAAAACCAATTCCTTCTGCTCCTCTTTCTAATTTGGTACTATTTATGCCTATTAATTCACCTTTTAAATTAACAAGAGGTCCGCCTGAATTTCCCTCATTGATGGCTGCATCTGTTTGTATCATATCTGTGAGAATTCGATCATCTTCGGTAACTATTGCTCTCTCAAGCGCGCTAACTATTCCAACCGTAACAGTGGGAGTTCCAATTAAACCAAATGCATTTCCTAAAGCTATTACCCAATCACCCACTTTAATCTCACTTGACTTAGCAAAAGCAATAGGGGTTAATCTGTCATCTGATGAGATTTTTATGAGAGCAATATCATTGTGAGGCACTCTTCCAATTACTTCAGCTTTAAATAGGTTTCCATCGTTTAACACAACAGTTATTTCCCTTGCGTCTGCAATAACATGATCATTAGTTATTATGTATCCATCCTCTGAAATAATTACTCCACTACCATCTGCAGATTGCAATCTTGGAAAAAAAAATCTATCTAAGGCTACTGTCGAAACCTTTATCGATACTACAGAAGGTGAGACTTCTGTAATGATTGTACTCAAACTTGGCAAGTAAGAATCTGAGACTACAGATTTGGGCTCAGATTGCGTCAGAGGAGTTTCCTCAATTTGAGAGGAGTTTGAAACTTCTTCACACGAAATAATTAATAAGCAAGTTAATAATAATGTTATCCAAAATCTCACACTAAAATATTATCACAGTTGATTACGATAATTTAAGGAAATACATATAATAACTATATGTCATCAAAGCCCTCTAAGTTAATAAGTTTAAGGACAAGAGACCGTGCAATAGAGCCCGTGTTGATTAAAAACCAAGATAGAAAGAGTTCTGAAAGAGGCACATCATCTCCGTTGGTCGTTTTATATGGTTTTATTGCATTGATATCTTTAGGAACATTATTTTTGATGTTACCTTTTTCTTCCGTTACGGGAGACATAGATCTTGTAGATGCACTCTTTACAGCCACTTCAGCAGCTACTGTAACAGGTTTGACTGTTTTGGATACTCCGACTATTTGGAGTATTTGGGGACAAATTATAATAGCCATATTGATAGTAATAGGAGGGGTTGGGTTTATGACAGGAGCTGCCTTTTTTCTCTTGGCTGCGGGGCAATCTTTAGGCTTGCAAGGAAGACGGTTAATCGGGCAAAATTTAGGAGAGGAAAAAATGGGTTCGATAGGACAAATTGTTGTTCGAGTTGTGTTATCTGCATTATTATTTCAATTGATCGGCTTCATTATATTTTTTTTACTTTTCAGTATTAAGCTAGGCTTAGAAGAAATGTCTCAAAATATCTGGTATTCAATTTTTCATTCAATTTCTTCATTCAATAATGCAGGCTTCACAATATTTCATATGGGAAATAGTTTGGAACCATTTTCAAGAGGGTATCTAAATAATATTATCTTGATTGTCACAGCAATTATGTTTTTTTTTGGTGGCATAGGATATTTTGTTATTTCAGATCTTTTAAGCCATAGAAGAGTATTAGGTAAACGTAAAATCAAGATTGTACTTAGCCTAGAAACGAAGTTGATTCTAATCGGTTCATTTATTCTTTCATCATTTGGTTTCTTGATGATAATTATATTTGAGTATTCAAATCCTGCGACGATAGGAAATATGTCCTTTAGCGAAAAAATTATAAATAGCCTTTTTACTTCGATGTCTACTAGAACTGCAGGATTTAACTCATTTGATTTCTCTGCCACATATGACTATACAAAATTATTATGTGCATTATTGATATTCGTTGGGGGGGCACCAGCTTCAACTGCGGGAGGCATCAAGATAACTACTTTTCTACTTTCAATTTTTATGATCTCTAACCATATTTTGGGAAGAGAGAATATTACAGCATTCGGTAGAGAAATTCCTTACGAAACAGCTGTCAGAGCACTCGTGATACTGGTGCTTAGCGTCCTCATTATAGGATTTTTGATAGTTGTAGTTTCTTTTATTGAAAAAGAATACCAGTTTGTTAACTTAACTTTTGAGATTTTTTCTGCTTATGGAACTAATGGAATGACTGCAGGAGTTTCACCAGATCTTAAATTATCTAGCAAGATAATTTTTATAATAACGATGGTAATAGGACGACTCGGTCCTATGACTCTCGCTCTACTACTAGCAGGATCTCAGAAGAAGTTCGAGTATAGATTTTTTCAAGAGAAGGTTAGAATAGGGTAGAAAGAAGGAGACAAGATAAGTGGCACAACAAACTCAAGTGGCAGTAATTGGCTTAGGCAGATTTGGCGTCACAGTAGCTACAACGCTCTATCAAATGGGACATGATGTGCTGGCCATTGATCAGAACCCTAGTAAGGTACAAGATCTTGCAGGGCAAGTTACTTATGCAGTTGCAGTTGATGCTACTGATGAAGCAAACTTAAGAGAACTTGGGATAGAAAATTTTGAATATGCAGTGGTTGCAATTGGTGCAAATACTGAAGCAAGCATCATGGTGACTGTTATACTTAAATCGATGAATATTCCTGTTGTTGTTGCTAGAGCTAATACAAAGCTACATGGTGAAACTTTAGATAGACTAAGAGTATCTTCTGTCATATATCCAGAATCTGATATGGGGTCTAAGTTAGCTCATGATTTATTTCTTCCAGGAGTAGAACAATACATGGAATTAACTTCAACCTACGGATTCAGTAAGATAAAACCTCCTTTGAAATATTTGAATCAAACTCTGAAAGAAAGTGGCTTTAGTAATATAAGAGACAGATATGGTATTGCTGTGATCGCGATCCAAAGAGAGAATGAAATAATACTAAGTCCTGACGAAAATGAGAACTTGGTAGAAGATGACATATTAGTAATTGCAGGACCTGATGACCAAATATCTAAAGTTGTAGGCGCAAATGAATTTAAAGTTGATGAAACCACTGAGTAGATAGATTTATGGATTTGAATATTTTATTTATCTTAAGTGACCAATCTGTTTTTAATAAGAATATGCTAGAATCGTTGATACCATTTATTAAATCAACGAAATCCTCGCTATTTTTTACATATATTGTTGAAGTTCCCTTAAAATATCCAATTGATTCTGAAGATAAAGACTTGTCGAAGGATTATTTTATTGCAGAGAAGATATTGAAAGACTTTCAGAGTGACATTAATTTAAATAAGATTTCATCAAACCAAACTTCCAGCGCATTTTATAGAGCACGAGATTTATCTTCAGGGATAATCGGCGTAGCAAAAGAGAAACAATCCAACTTGATAATTATTCCCGAACTGATCATAGGTTTAAGATCTACTGAAAGTCCGTACTTTAGTCTTAGAAAAATTATTAGTAAGCTTGGAGCATCGATAATGATTTGGCAAGGTGAAAATTAAGATGAATATTTTAATTATTGGTACAGAAGTAGTTTCAAAAATTATAGGTGAGGCGATCTTGAATGAAGTAGATTCTATAACATACGTTGATGACTCAAGCATAGCCTATAAGAATTGGAATTTTTCTAATCCTAAAGTTAAATTCTTTGGAGGTGATATAAATAGAATGGATACCTTACTTGAGGCCGGACTTGATAATGCTGATTTAGTAATTGCTTCTACATCAAATGATGCAACAAATGCCTTTTTAGCTCAGAAAGCTAAAATCAATTTTGAATTAATTAGTTATATGATTTTACAAGATCCTGCACTGTTAGATGTATATAAAAGTTTGGGATTTTATGTGATTGACTTTCATAAAGTAGATCCTCAAAAGATCAATCAAGAGATTCAAAAAATACAATGAATAGAAATGTAATAATTAGTGGAATAAATAATGAATCACTATTTTTGATTGAATCTTTATCTAAATATGCAATAGGAGAGATAAATTTTATCGATTCTGATGAAAATAAAGTCAGAAGTTTGAACCAACACCAAGAAAATGATATAGCACTTCTTGGCAACCCAATATCAAGTGAATTTTTAGAAATTGCTGGAATCAACAGAAGAGATTCCAGTACTATATTCGTAGCTATGACACTTGAAGATTCCGTAAATTTGGTTTCTTGTCAAATAGCTCTGAAACAATACAATGTTGATGATGTAATTTCTTTAGTGAATAATCAAGAGAATATCGGTCTTTTCCATTCATGTGGCATAACTAATACCATATATGCTGAAAACTCAGCTGTAGAATTGATTGTTAATGCTTCAGGAATAATTCTTCCATTGAACTTAATGGATATTAATCCTAAAGGTACAGCACTATGGTCTATTGAAATACCATCTACTTCTTCAGTAATAGGAAAGAATCTATCAGATATTAAAATACCTTTCAGAGCCGTGATATTGGGCAAGGTAGATAATAAAGGTAACCCATATGAAGCAGCCGATATTGAGTATATAGAGGAGAATGATAAGTTACTAATAATATCTTCTACAAGGAATAAGGACTCCATGGCTAGATTTTTTCAGGGAGAAATCTAATGAAGTATATCGGATTTTTAGGCCCTCAAGGAACTTATAGCCACCATGCTGCTAATCTGTATTCTACGAATTCAGTCAAAATACCCTTCAATACTATTAATGAAGTACTCAACTCATTAGATACAAAAGAATCTCAAGAAGTTGTAGTACCACTTGAAAATAGCATTCATGGTTCGATAGTTGAAGTTTTAGATTTTCTTGCAGGAGATAATAAGTTCAATATAATCGAAGAGCTGGAAGTCAATATTAACCATTCTATATTCACACTGAAGACCTTCAGGCAAAGTACAATAGATGTTATTTTTAGCCATCCCCAAGCTTTAGGTCAATGTTATGAATACTTGAATGAAAAATATCAAAACAGCGAATTGAAAATTTCAAATAGCACAGCAGATTCATTGAACGACCTTATAAAATCTGGAATTTCGGGGGCATTTATTGGGCCACCTTGGATGAAAGATAATGATGGAGTCGTCGAGATAGACAAAAACATTCAATCTGTAGATAACAACGTAACCAGATTTGTTGTTATAGGTCAGGGTATAAGAAAAAAATCAAAACAAGATAAAACTTCAGTTGTTTTTTCTTTTGATGATGACTCTCCAGGCAGTCTTCATAGTGCAATTGAACCTTTATCTAAGAAAAGTATAAACATGACCAAAATTGAGTCCAGGCCTACCAAAGAAGGTCTTGGTAGTTATTATTTCTTTGTAGATATAGAAGGACATGTAAACGACCAAAAGTTAGCTTATTGCCTATCTCTTATGAAAGAGAACGTTTCTAATCTTAAAGTTTTGGGTTCTTACCCTAAATTCCAACGAGATAAATCTTAATCTAACTCTTCTTCAAATTCTTCTCTTAGATTCTCTGCAACCCTTCTTCCTTCATTAGTAGCATCAATTATCCTATCTCTAGCAACATCTGATAGTTGCCTTGCTCTTTCTCTCCACTCGTTACTTACCTCATTTAATATCGCTCTAGTTTCTTCTCCAGGCCTGGGCGCAAAAATCAATCCTCCGATTAGACCAAAGACACCACCGATTATAAAGCCGCTGGAAAATCCAGAATCATTATCATTCGACATTTTCCTCTCCTTTCTTTTTATTTTTTTTATTTTTAGAAGTCTTTTTTTTCTTTTTAGATTTATCAGTCTTTAACAAAGTATCAACAAATCCTTTTACAGTGAGCACACTATTAACAATATTGATAATAGGTTTTGGAATTGTTTCGCTGATCTTGTTTTTTACTGTACCTATTTCAACAATTGAACTTTCAATAAAGTTAAGTATTCTACGAATCTTTATAAAAATAATCGTAGTCAATATGGTCATCACTGTTAGAAAAGCAACGGCGATTATTGTACCGAAAATAATGATAGAATCACGTATTGTTATTAAGGTATCCATTAAATTTATTAATTGCAGTTATGTATTCAATAATAACAGTAAATTAGTAGTTAGCAAATTGTTTATAAAAGATTATTAACTAAATACTTAATAACTTTGATCTATGAAATCCCTTAATTTTTTAGATCTAGTAGGATGTCTGAGTTTTCTTAGAGCTTTAGCTTCAATTTGTCGTATTCTCTCTCTAGTAACTCCGAATTCTCTCCCTACTTCTTCTAGTGTTCTACTTCTACCATCTTCAAGCCCAAATCTAAGTTGCAGAACCCTTTGTTCCCTATGGTTTAGGCTCTCAAGGACAATTCCTACATGTGATTTAAGTAAGTTATTAGATGCAGCATCAACTGGGGATAATGATTTTTCATCTTTTATGAAATCAGCTAAGTGAGAATCTTCTTCTTCTCCAATAGGAGTCTCAAGTGAAACAGGTTCTTGAGAAATTTTTAAAATTTCTCTTACCTTAGCAGGGCTTAAGTCCATCTCTTCTCCGATCTCTGCTGTAGAAGGTTCTCTGCCATACTCCTGGACTAGTTTTCTACTAACTCTTAGAAGCTTATTAATTGTTTCAACCATGTGAACAGGGATTCGTATAGTTCTTGCTTGGTCAGCTATCGCTCTTGTAATAGCTTGTCTAATCCACCATGTTGCATAGGTACTAAATTTGTACCCTTTTCTAAATTCAAATTTTTCCACGGCTCTTATCAAGCCAATATTTCCTTCTTGTATTAAATCAAGCAAGGACATCCCTCTGCCAATATATTTTTTTGCAACGCTTACTACTAGACGTAAATTAGCTTGTACTAGATGTTCACTACACTGTTTGCCATATAATTGTAATTTTGCAATATGTGCTCGTAAATTGCTTTCTAGCTCTCCTTCTTTATGAGGGCCAATTGCGAAATTTTTCTTTCTTGTTTTTTTCTTTAGTGATGTAAGATCTTCTCCATCATCAAACATGTCTTTGTATAAAAAATTTGGAAATATCTCTGTGCTTGCAGAAATTTTACTGATAGAGTCGTGGATTTCATCTATGCCAATGTTTAATACATCTGATATTTCTCTTATCATTTGTTCTTGATCTTCGGATTTAGTTGGTGCATTTAGCAACTCATCAGATTCTCCTAAAAGTAGGGTAGTTACAGTCATTTTTTCGAGACCATTTTTTTTATCTTTTGAATTTAGTTCTCGTATCAAATCTATATTAGAACCAATTATTTTCAAGAAAGTTCTTAGCATGAGAGTGTATGGAGCAGACTCTTCTGTATTTGCGTTTAGAAATTCTCTTATTACTTTCCCATTCTCTACTTGCTTTGCTAAGTTACGCTCTCCTTTAGCGTTCAATAATCCTACTTTTCCAATTTCTCTCAAATACATCCTTACAGGATCGTCCGTTATGTCTGTTTCAGCGACTGAGGACAGATCCCACGCTGGATCTTCTGCAATATTATTCAACGAATTAGTAGAAGGTTCTCCCCAGTTATCTGTAAATTGTGATGTGGCTTCAGGTAACAGATTTCTTAGTACTTTTGAGGCTTCTTGGTTACCGTCTTCATCGTTCTGGTCCGACGTGAAAGAAACAATTGAATTTGGTTGTTGTGGGTTTTCCATAGTTTTGCTAATTTTGATTAGATTGTATTTTTTTTAGCAACTCATTTGTTTTGAGGCCGTCACTTATCACCTCTTTAACGGTGGATATAGACGCGTCAGTAGTATCTTCCCCAAACTCTTCTATAACTTGTTGCTGTTCTTTTTTTTGCCTTCTCAAGTAGAATTTATATAGTCTGTTTATACAATCATTTAGCTCATCTATCAAATCTTTTTCATTATTAGTAGGTAATTTAGCTGACAGGAGTTCATTAACTCTCTCTGACAAAACATCATCAAAAATGTAATTAAGTGTATTATTTTTATGATTTGTTCTTATTTGATCAAAGATGGCTTTAAGTTGCGGATCAGAAAATAGATCCTCCGTTTGATTTTTGACGTATTCAATTAATTGCTCATTTTGAAGTAATAGCGATATTACGTGACTCTCTATAGGGTTTTCTGAAGTACGTTCCGTAGGAATGCTTTGATACCTCGCGATCTTATTACGTGATACTTGAGGATCAGGAAGATTTTCTCTAGAAGTCTTTAATTTTTTTGCTAAACGGCCTAATATTTCATCCTGCATATGAGAATCTGTGTTTTGAAAAATTAGCTTGTATATTGTGTTTGCTGCCTCTCTTTTTTGAGTTTCGTCAGAAAGGTTGAAAGCCAGGTCTATATTTTCTATGAGATGTTGATGTATAGGGATAGCATTTTTTAATAGTTCTTTCCAATCATCAGGGTTATTTTTGATTATTTCATCTGGATCCTTACCAGATGAAATATTAGCGATCCATACTGATCGATTGAGTCTTTTGATTTCTTGATCTGAATTAATTATTTTTATGAGATTATTTACAGTAGCTCTTTTCCCGGCTATATCTGAGTCAAGGCATAATATGACTCTGTTAGTATACTCGAACACCTTATCCAACTGACTCAAACTTACTGCTGTACCCATACAAGCAACAACATTAATGAAACCTTCTGAATGTGCAGAAAAAACATCCATGTATCCTTCTACTATTATACATTCACCTGACTGCGATATTGCTTCTTTAGAGACATTTAATCCAAAAAGTAATCCAGATTTATTAAATATTTCTGTCTGCTGCGTATTAATATATTTGGGAGTTTTATTACTTAGTGTTCTTGCTCCAAAACCTACAAGGTTATTATTTTCATCTCTAATTTCAATAGTAAGCCTTTCTTGAAAAAAATCGTGCCACGATCCATCTGCCCATTTTTGGACGAGCCCTGATTTGACAGCTGGCAAGCTCTTAATTCCTACCTTCTTCAGATGATCAACAAGTGTAATCATACCAAGAGGGCTTAATCCAAATCCAAAGCGTTTAATTTGATCATCGTTAAATCCCCGTGCTCTTAAATATTCAGTAGCACTATTTCCTGCAGGACTTTTTAGACAACTGTAAAAAAAATCTGCTGCTGCCTCTAATGCAGAGAACAAATCAGATTTTGCGATTGGTTGTTTATTATTATTTTTTTGAAGAGAAACTCCAGCAACTTCAGCACATTTCTGTAAAGCTTCTTTAAAATCTACATTTTCAACTCTCATCATGAAGGTATAAATATCTCCTCCACTAAATCCAGCACAAGATCCACAAAAACATTTGAAAGTTTGAGTCTCAGGATAAACAATAAAAGAGGGGGTTTTTTCTGGATAAAATGGACAAAGCCCCTTCTTTACTTTCGACGTTCCATTGAGGTCTACGTATTTTGAAATTAAATCAGTTATGTCGATTTGAGATTTGATGAACTCAACAATCGTTGAACTTTGTTGATTACTATTAGATACGGTCATAAATTTATACTACAATACTAACATATATTAGATCCTTCCTTCAAACACATCTGATGCCAGTGAAGGATCCAAGGTTTCAGCAAACCTTAAGGCAAAATTATCTGTCATCCCAGTAATATAATCTATCGTGGATTTCTCATAATTATTACCAGAGACTTCAACAAGATATTTAGGAATAATTTCTGTATTTTCCATAACGTATTCAAATAATATTTCAATTATTCTCATCGAACTTTTTGCTACAAGAGAATCTGAAACTGGAAGATAAATTTTTTGGAACATAAAATTCCTTAAACTTGTCACGGTTTCGATTAACTCAGCTGACATTCTTATCCAAGGATTTTCAGATTGCATCCTTTTTTCAGAACAGTCGATTGAGTTTTCAATTATGTTCGTAACTAGTGTATTTATTCTGACAGAATGTTTGTCTCCTATAGAATCAATTATGGATCTAGGTATGTCTTTTATGCTGAGTATTTCGGCTCTAATTGCATCATTGATATCGCTGGTTACATATGCTATAAAATCAGAGATTCGAACTACTTGTCCTTCAAGAGATAGCCCTTCAACTAACTTTTTGTTGAAGAATTCACCTTGTGGTTTCGAATGACGTTTTATTCCATCTATCACTTCAAAATTTAGGTTAAGGCCCATTCCGTCTTTCTCTAATTTTTCAATTATCCGAACGCTTTGTTTGCTATGATGGAATCCATCTTTTGCTATTTCATTTAATGCTGTTTCTCCTACGTGACCGAAAGGAGAATGCCCTAGGTCATGTCCTAGGGCGATTGCTTCAGTTAAGTCTTCATTTAACCTTAGTGCTCGTGCTATAGTTCTACTGATTTGTGCTACTTCTATGGTATGGGTCAGCCTTGTTACAAAGTGGTCTCCAAGCGGAGCGATAAATACTTGACTTTTATGTTTTAGTCTCCTGAATGAATTGGTGTGTATTATTCTGTCTCGATCTATTTGAAAGACACTTCTTACGGGATCAGGAGACTCAGAAATTTTTCTCCCAATAGATTTTTCTGGATTAACAGCAAATGGAGATAGTAACGAATTTTCACTTTTTTGATGCTCTTTTATAAGATTTAATGTCTTTTTATCCAATGACAAACCTCCAAATTCTATAAATTCTGTATACAAATCAGCAATGATTTATAATCTAATATAATAATATCTTACACTGTCTTAGCTACTCAACTGTTACAGTTTTAGCAAGATTTCTTGGCCTATCCGGATTTATCTTAAGCCTAAGAGAGCAATATAAAGATATCAATTGAAGTGGTAAAACGAACAAAATAGGATCTACTAGTGGGTGATAACTCTCTATTGTTAAGTGTTCACTTAATAATGGAGTTATTTCTAAGTCTTTTTCACTTACTAATCCAATTACCCTTCCTTCCCTAGCTGTTATCTCGTTTACTGTACTTAACATTTTTGCATGAGTAGAACCTTTGGGTGCTAGAACTATTGACGGCATATTATCTCCGATTAAGGCGTTAACCCCGTGCTTCATCTCTCCAGCTGCATAAGCTTCAGCATGAATGTAGCAGACTTCTTTCATTTTCAAAGCTCCTTCCAGGGCAATAGGGTAGAGGAGGCCTCTTCCCAGATACAAAATATGCTCTTGATTATGTAATTTTCTTGAAAGTGACTTTATAGAGCTGATATCAGACAAAATAGAACCAACTTTTGAAGACAACATATCTATGTTTTTTAAAAGTTCTTTTAAGTTTTTTATTTCAATATTTCTCTTTTCTGCAATCTTAATAGACATCAATAGAAGTGAGACTACGGAAGATGTAAATGTTTTAGTTGATGCTACTGCAAATTCAGGCCCACTACTAATGTTGATTGTAGTATCAGATATTATTGACGCTTGGGAAGCATCTTTCTCTACTACTGCAATTGTTTGAGCCCCTTTTATTTTTGCAAACTCTAGGCCTTTTATTGTTTCGGCCGTTTCTCCAGATTGAGTAACACCTATTACAAGGTCTTCAGGACCTATAACTTTTTTAGTTTCAATAAATTCTGAAGCATTAATTGTTTCACTTTTTATGGACGATACAGCTTCAAAATAGCTCGAACCTAGTAATCCAGCATGGAAAGAACTCCCCATCCCAATTATCAAAATCCTTTCTACTTTTTTAAATTCTATTTTCGAATTATCCAATTTTTTAAATATTAGAGAATTTTTTTTGGAAATCAGTCCTTCTAATGCTTTCTTCTGTGAAAATATCTCCTCCTCCATTTTAAATTGATAAACAGAATCATCATTTATAATAGTATTTTTAGTTATATTTATCCGCCTTGACTCAGGCTTGGAGACCTCTTGAACAAAGTCTGTTGAGTTGCTAGATACTATTGCAATTTCACTATCTACCAGGTAACGATAAGATGTAGAAAAATCAGAGATAATTGAAGGATCGCTTGAAATTATTTTCTCTCCTTTTTCATTTTCAGAGATCACTAGGCCGCCTGAATTCCCTTTTTTTACTACAAAGATAGAATTGGGATCTTCTGAGCTAATTCCTACAATGGTTGAAGATCCTGTAATTTCACTCAGAACAATTTTTAGTGCCTCGTTTATGTCATTTTTATCAAGATGTGAATCTATTAAATTTGCTATAATTTCTGAGTCTGTTTCTGAAGTAAAAGTATAACCTTTCGCTATCATATTAGCTTTAAGATCTAAATAATTTTCTACAATTCCATTGTGAACAATCGTGATTTTATTGTTTGAGCTTGTTTGAGGGTGAGCATTTTCTTTTGTTATTTTTCCATGAGTTGCCCACCTAGTATGCGATATTCCTAACGAGCCTTTGAGATTTTTAGTTATCTCTTCACTTAAATTATTTATTGTTCCAATCGTTTTCTTTATGTTCAACTGACCTTTTATGTTGTCGTATACTGCTATTCCTGCACTATCATATCCCCTGTATTCTAGAGATTTTAGGAATCGTTCTAAAATTATCGCTGCGTTGTCTGTTCCTATATATCCTACTATTCCGCACATGGTCTTATACTTCTGAGGTCAAAGTGAAATTTTCATCACTTTCAGTTAAATAAACTCCTCTTTTTTCTTGCGGAAGTAGATGTGCTATTCTTCTCATCATTTCAGTTGTAATATTTTCAAAAAGATTTTCATCACCACTTTTATTTTTATTAAGAGGATTTATTTTGAAAGGCTTGCCTATTGTAACAGTTATATTTCCAGTAGGGTTAAATACCCTAAAAAGCCCTTCCAAATGGCTAGTACCTGTAATTCCAACAGGGAGTATCGTCGGACTTAAAATGTTAGCAATTTTGGCTGCTCCTTGCTTTGCTTTAATTAAACCTTTTGTACTTCTAGTGCCTTCTGGAAACATTGCTAAAGCTCCATTTTTTTCAGTTAAGATAGATTTCATATTTCTAAAAGAATTTATATCTACTGCCTCTCTTTTTACTGGAAATGCTCCATAACTACGAAGAAATCTTCCCATAAGTGGATTTTGGAATAGTTCAATTTTGGCGGGCCATCTTAGTCGTCTATTTATAGATGCGCCTAATAATCCAGCATCAATATTAGATTGATGGTTTGAAATAACTAGTAGCGTCCCTCTGGACGGGATAAATTTTTTGTTGATAACGTTATATTTTGTCCATATTCTTAGGTTCAACCAAAGAGTATTTGAGCAAATATTATATAGTAGGTTCATAGTTAATCAGTGATATTATTTTGTTGCTCACTTCTCCTAAGTCTAGGTTTTCTGTATCAATTATTGTCGACCCTTTCGGAGCTTTTAGAGGTGCAACTTCTCTATTAGTATCTATTTGGTCCCTAGATTTAAGGGATTCGTATACATTTTGATAAGATTCGCCTTTTTTATCAATTAATCTTCTTTGAGTTCTTTCTTCTATAGAAGCAGTTAAAAATATCTTTATATCTGCATGAGGAAGTACTACTGTTCCAATATCTCTCCCAACTACAATAAATTTCTTACCTTTCACTATGCTTCTTTGTAGGGTTGTCATTTTTGTTCTGACTTCCGGTATTTTAGATATTTGAGATACATTTTGTTCGACTGATTTATTTGTTATTAAGCTGGAAACATTTTTATTGTCTAGAATTATTTCTTCTATTTCGTCTTCATACTTATAATCTATTTCTGTAGTTTCAAGAAATTTAGATATTATCCTTAACTCAAAACTTTTAACTTTATTGTTAATCAGTTTTAAGGTGAATGCTCGGTATATCTTCCCGGTATCCAAAAATTGAAAATTTAATCTCTTTGCTGTCAATAATCCTACAGAAGTTTTTCCAGTTCCAGCCGCTCCATCGATCGATATTATCAAGTTACACCTCCAAACTAACTAAGAGATTATCCAAAGCCAGCAAGGGGTTAGCGTTTCTAGCAAGGCTATTCTCAATTTTTATAACCTTCTTTAAATTGCTCTGAACTTTCAATTTACTCATTTTTTTGTATAGGTCTTCTATTAACACTGTTATTTCAGAAGATTCTCTTGAGGGTTCATATACAAGTAGTTCTCTGAATAGATTTTTCCAAAGATTTATTTCTTGCATCACTAGTTCTCTATCCTTTCTAAATAGAATTGATAATTCTTTTGAGTATTTCAATTTCTCAAACATCGTTGTATCTAACATATTTATTATTTTTTTCACCGCATCCTTCTTAGATTCAAGAATTATTGGATGGTTTATCATTTCAATGGCTTCTCCAATGGATGTTTCACCAAAAGATAAAATGTCAGTTACTTGTTTTTTGCTTTCAGGGTACATTTCTTCCAAGTAAAGTTTTAAGTCTTTTTTTGTGAGTTTCTCTAATTTCCAAGTCTGGCATCTAGAAATTATAGTCTCTTGTATTTTGCTCAAATCTTTTAAAAGAATTATGACAATTAGATGATCATTTTCTTCTTCTAAGGTTTTCAGAAGACTTTCTTCAGAGATATTGGTTAGATTGTCTGCTTCATCAATGATTACAACCCTCTTCTTGCTCATGAACGGCTTATATTTTGCTTTACTAATGATTAACTCTGAGATCACACAATTTTTTATCGATATGCTTTTAGATGATTTACAACTCCTACAAGATGTATCCGAGCATTTAGAAGTGGTGTCTATTATAACTAAGTCTGGATGAGTCATACTCTCAACCCTGACACATGAGTCACAAGAATGATTTATACTTTTTTCAGGTTCTTCACAATTGATCATTCTAGCAAAATCTATTGCTAGAGTTTTTTTCCCAAATCCTCTTGCTGATTGAAATATAATGGCACAAGGGAGTTGGTCAGTAGAATGCATTGATGACAAACTTTCTTTAATATAGTCTTGTCCCTTAGTATTCCAAAAAAAAATTATTAGCCTCCCAAAGTCATAAATTACTTGTTGAAAGAAGGTCGTCATAGGTTTCTCTTCGCTTTATGACTTTTGATATTCCATTGTTCAGCAATAAAATAGCAGGGCGAAGACTCATATTGTAGTTACTTGACATTGAAATGTTATATGCACCAGAAGTGAGAATAGCAATTAAATCCCCTGGTTCTACTTGTGGCAACAAGGTATTTTCAGATAATTTGTCCCCGGTTTCACAGTATTTTCCTGCTATAGTCACCATATTAATATGAGGCTCTAAGGTTTTATTTACGGATATGGTAGAATATTTTGCTCCATACAGAGCAGGCCTTATGTTGTCTGCCATTCCTCCATCAACGCTTACATATGTCCTTATTTTGGGAATTTCTTTTATTCCACCTACAGTATAAATTGCAACCCCAGATCTAGCCACAATTGCTCTACCTGGTTCTATCACTAGCTGAGGTTCTGGCATACCTAGTTTTTCAACTTTTTTCTTTACCGATTTGCAGATCGTTTCAGCATAGTGTTCAATTTCAACTTTTTGATCATCAATAATGTATGGTACAGCGAATCCTCCCCCAACGTTGAAGATTTCAAGATCTGAACTACTTGGATAACTTTCTTTTATAAAATCAAATACATAATTTATAGCTTGAGAATACGGATTTAATTCAAAAATTGGTGACCCTAAATGAAAATGGATTCCTTTAAGATTTAGGTTATCTTTCCTTGATGAAATTTGTAACGCTTTTTTCGCTTCACCGGTTTCTATAGAGAATCCGAATTTTGTATCAAGAATTCCAGTTGATGTAAGTTCATGTGTATGAGGGTCAACACTAGGAGATAGCCTCAATATTATGTCTTGTTTTATTGCTCTCTTTTCACATAGTTTGTCTAAAATATTCATCTCATGGAAGCTATCAATTGTAATGAGTCCTATTTTTTGATCTATTGCTTCTGCTAGCTCTTCTTCACTCTTGTTATTTCCATGAAAGTTTACTTTGTTCATAGGAAATTCTGACCTAAGCAATACTTCTAATTCGCCTCTGGATACAACGTCTATGCCCAACCCTTCTTCATTCAAGATTTTGACGAGTGCAGGATTAGAAAATGCTTTTGATGAATAAGAAACGTGAACATTTTTATACCTAGATTCAAATTCTTCCTTAAATGATTTTGCAAGATTTCTTATTGTATTTTCTTCGTATATATATAAAGGGGATCCAAACTTCGATACAAGATCTACTAAATCCAATCCACTTATTTGTAGGTGACCCTTATCATTAATTTCAGAAAAATCAGGAAGTAAATGTTTCAGTTCATCGAATAATTTATTATTCATAATCGCTTAATTATATCTAATTGTTTTACTTTCAGATATTTTCGGTATTCGTTTTCTAAGTCAATATTTTTTTTGGATGCAGCAGAAGATATTTTGAATTGAATTTCTATTAATTCGGATATGGTTTTCTTATCAAACTCTCTTGATGTGTCAACATCCATTTCTAAGTCTGCAGTCTTTTTCATCAAAGCAAATGCGAAAGAAAGGGTCGGCAATGTTTTTGTGATATTGCGTAAGTATTCAGCATTACTTTTGGATTCTTTCTTCTTCAATTCTCCCCATTGCTTCTCAACAGCTTCTGTATCCATATCATTACTTCGTTTTTCTCCAAACACGTGGGGATGTCTCTTAATTAACTTTTTATTTACGCTATTTATAACCTCGACCAATGAAAATTTTTCCTCCTCCTCCATAATGATGCACTGCAATATTATTTGGAACATCAGATCCCCGAGCTCTTCTTTTAAATTCTCATAATCATTATTATCGATCGCTTCTAAAACTTCGTATGTTTCTTGAAGTAGATATTGTTCTAAAGACTCTGAGTCTTGGTCCTTATCCCAAGGGCATCCATTTTCTGATCTAAGAAATTGAGCCGTCTCAATTAGTGCTTGAAAGTCGCTGTTAAGATTTTTGTTTGTCGATTTCATAATTTACGTTATTGTTACCTCATGTCTATCTACAGTTTTTCTAAATCATTGTTTATTACAATAACATCTTTATTGTTGCCAGTAATTCTCGTAATAACTTCCTTAGATATATTAGTTAGATATGACTTGATATATGAATATAATATGGAGTCAAATGACACTCCACTTCAGACAGGTTTGTCTGAAGAAACTTTAAGAGACACTAATGATAAGATACGTGATTATTTCTATGGGGACCAAGAATTGTTAGATGTTGCTATTTACTCTTCTAAAGAAATATTGCATATGCAAGATGTAAAGAGCTTGATAAATTTTATTTTTAATTTTGGGAGAATTTGTTCAATAATTTTCTGTATTTTTTCGTTTGTCCTTTTTTATTACTTTTCAGTACAACTTGTCAGCATCTTTAAATATTCCCTTTACTTATTCTCATGCTTATTAATCTTTTTGGGGTTAGGATTCATATTTTTATTCAATCAGATTTTTCTAATTTTCCACCAAATTAGTTTTACTAATGATCTCTGGATTCTCAATCCAGAGACAGACTTTCTTTTGATAATGTTCCCTGAAAGTTTTTTCAGGGACGTAGCTATTATGATTGTTGTTTTAGCTATATTAATTAACTTATTATTATTTCTTTCGATAAGAAAGTTAAAGCAATATATCTGATGCTGATAATATAAAAATGTTATGAGTAAGAATATATATGTTGTCTCCGGATGTTTAGGATTTGTGGGATTTAATTTAGCCAATCAAATTCATGAACAAGGCCATAAAGTTATTGGAATAGATTTAAAAGGAACCGAAAATGGTATAAAAAAATGGAGATGCGAACAATTGATGAACATTGATATAAAAATCTTAGAAGCAGATATATCTGATAAATATGATGTACACAATGCTTGGGATGAAGTTAGTAAAATAGGCGACGTAGAAAGCGTGTTTCATTTAGCAGGATTAGCTGGTGTAAGAAGATCACTTGAGGTTCCGTCAGACTATTACAATGTGAATCTTAGAGGTACATTCAATCTGCTTCAAATTGCTAAAGATAGTAAAGTAAGATCCTTTATTTTCTCATCTACCTCAAGTGTATATGGAGATTTGAAAGACAAAAAAAGTTCTAACGAAACGGATAAAACTACTCCTATTTCTCCTTATGCTTATTCCAAACTAGCAGCTGAAGAAATATGTAAATTTTTTTCAAATACATACTCAATTAACATATCAATACTGCGATATTTTACTGTCTATGGTCCATCCGGTAGGCCAGATATGAGCATACTGAAATTTATACATAAAATATTTAACGAAGAGCCTATAACGATTTATGGTGATGGTTCTCAAAAAAGAGATTTTACTTATATAACTGATATTTGTGAAGGTACATTTTCGAGTTCCAGCTTGGACGGATTTAACATTTTAAATCTAGGTAGATCTGACCCTGTCAATCTAATGAAAGTTGTCGAATTGATCCAAGATATTGTGGGAAAACCTGCTAATATAGAATTTAAACCTAATCACCCCTTAGATGTTGATAGGACATTCGCAGACATAAGTAATGCGAGGAGACTAATTCAATGGACTCCAAAAGTATCAATACAAGCTGGCCTTAAAAAAACGTATGATTGGTATATCAACAATATAGATTCTATTGATACATTGGAGTGAGGTTTGCTATGTATCTTTCGAAATTTCAACTAAAAAATTTTAGGAATTACTCTGACTCGACTATTGAATTAGGCACTGGATTGAATTATTTTGTTGGAGAAAATGGGCAAGGAAAAAGTAATTTTTTAGAAGCAGTCTATGCGCTTTCAATAGGTAAATCTTTTCGGACTTCATCAATTCGTAGCCTAATCAAATTTGACAATAATAGTACTGATTCTTTTGTTCGAGGAATAGCTAATCAAGACAACAGCGTTCTTGATTTGAGTTTAATTTTGAATCTTGATAAAGATTCAAACAGAACAACAAAAAAATATTTATTTAATGGATCTGATATCTCATCAATTGACTTCATAGGTAAGCTTAATGTTGTTCTTTTTGAAGCTAGAGATTTAAATATAATAATTGGAAATCCTATCGAAAGGAGGAAATTCCTTGATATACACATTTCTCAACAAGATCATTCTTATCTAAGAGCTTTGCAAAGGTACAATAAGGTGCTTACAAGCAGGAATAAAGTGCTTAAAGAGATCAAATTGAGAAAATCAACTCGTATAGAACTTGAATTTTGGACAGAAAAAATTGTTGAAGATGGGTCAATCATATTTAAAGAGAGAATGAAAAGATTGAACCAAATCAGGGATGAAACCATAAAAGTTTTCTCTAATTTAGTACGAAATGATGAAAGGTTGGAAATTTCTTTTAAGCCTTCATTCAGAGATTTTGGAACGGATATTACTATCGAGAAGATACATTCTTTATACAATCAGATTTCTGATAAAGAAATTGCTGCAGGTACTACATTGATTGGTCCCCATAGAGATGACTTCGAGATTTTTGTTAATAACAAATCATCTTCAGAGTTTTCTTCAAGAGGTCAAATCAGAACTATAACGCTAGCCTTAAAATTGGGAGAAGCTAATGTTATAAGCAAAAACAAGAATCAAGCTCCTATCTTGGCTCTTGATGACGTGCTTTCAGAATTAGATGAGCGAAGAAGGAAAACAGTCATGGATTATATCTCTGACTATGAGCAAATCCTTCTCACAGCACCAAATTCTAATTTAATCAACTATGATCTAAAGAAACCTGATATGTTCAAAGTACATAGCGGGGATATAATTCAGAATTAATAACTATAAATTTGTGAGTAATATTCTGTTACTTAGACAATGAATTCATCGTGTAGGGCACTGGCCGCTTTACTCAAATTCTCTTCTTTAATAATACAAGTAATCCTGATTTCAGAAGTTGTAATCATTTCTATATTGATATTTTTTTTTGCGAGAATTTGGAACATTCTTGCTGCATATCCAGGTTGGTTTTGTATTCCTGTCCCAACTATACTGACTTTTCCAAGACCTTTTTCGGTCTTAATATTTTTATTCGAAGCAATATTCTTTTCTTTTAGCTCGTTTAGACATAGATTCACGTCTTTATCATCCACTGTAAAACTTAGATTTGTCTTACGGTCCGAACTCGCAGTTTGTACGATCACATCTACACTTATCCCTTTGGCACTTAGAGGAGAAAAAATCGACGCAGCTATACCTGGTTTGTCACTTATGTTATTAAGAGTTATTTTACTTACACCAGTGGAGGTGGGTATTCCAGTAACAGCATTTCTTATCTCCATAAGATCATTATCCTTCATTAAAGTAGTACCGTCACCCTCTTTTGCTGCATGTTTAATTTTCATCTTTATTGAGTTTATGGCAGCAATTTCTATGGATCGTGGATGCATTTTCGCTCCCAAAGAAGCCATCTCAAGCATTTCTTCATAAGATATATTCTTTATCAGCTTACTGTTCTTGACTAGTCTCGGATCTGCTGAATATATTCCTTGAACGTCAGTATATATTTCACACTGTTCTGCATTTAACGCTGCAGCTAAAGCAACGGCACTAGTATCGGATCCTCCTCGACCGAGGGTGGTTACATCTCCTTGTTCAGATATCCCTTGAAATCCAGCTACTATAACTACATCCTTATCTTGTAAGTATTTGTAAATTAAATCTGTGTTTATTGACGAAATACGGGCCGATCCATGAATAGCATTGGTATTTATTCCCGCTTGGCTTCCACTTAAACTCATTGATTTAACATTTATCTTTTTCAAGGCCATGCTCATTAGTGACGCACTAACAATTTCTCCCGTAGAAAGGAGTTGATCAAGCTCTCGCATATTGTTATCTTCAGGGTCGTCACTCAAAAATGATTTTCCTAATGATATAAGTTCATCTGTTGAATCTCCCATCGCAGACACTATTACGATCAATTTGTCTGTACTTTTAAGTGATTTTTTTATTTTTTTAGCTACGTCAGAAATTTTTTTTTCGTTGGATAGAGAACTTCCTCCATATTTTTGAACTATTATTGATGGATGCATAATTTGTATTATGTGATCGTTACTCCCTTATTAGAAGGGCGGGTTAAAATAATATTTCCTTCAATATTATGTTTGCGAGCAGATTCTTCCATCTCATAATTTATGGTGAATTCATTGCCTTGAGAAAATGCCATTATGGCCGGTCCTGATCCAGAGAGAATTGCTCCAAGAGCTCCAGCATTTATTGCTGCATTGAGCACTGATTTCATCTCCGGAAAATTTTTAAATCTAACATCTTGATGTATGGAGTCTTGAGTTGCGTGTTTCAGCAGTGCAAAATCTTTATTGATGAAGCAGTCTATTAAAAGGGCAACACGACTTAAGTTGTACACGACATCCCTTCTTTCTATTTTAGAAGGAAGTTGTACTCTACTTTCTCTAGTAGCTGAAGTGAAATTTGGAACAAATATTACAACATTTAGATCTTCGGGTAAGTCTATTTTTCTAGTTATCCATCTTTTCCCAGATTGATCAAATGAAGATATAGTCAATCCTCCATAGAAACAAGGAGACGCGTTATCAGGATGCCCTTCAATGTTTATCGCCTTCGTGCTCAATTCTTCCTCATTTATTTTTTTATCTGTTAAAAGGTTCCCTATAGAGAGACCTGCACACAATGCTGCGGCACTACTTCCCAAGCCAATAGAGAAAGGTATCCTATTATTGTTTATTACACGGATCTTATTAATATCAATATCTGGCTCTATTGCTCTAATTCCTTGAATTATAAAATTGTCTTCTGGGGATATTTGTTGGTATTTTTCTACGTCAATGCCTTGATTCTCAATCGTTAAATTTTGAGCATTGAAGGAAACTTCAATTTCATTCCAAATATCCATTGCCATACCAACACAGTCAAATCCTGAACCTACGTTACCTGTAGATGCAGGAACCTTTATGGAGATTTTTTTGGGGTAGTTCATAGAAACAACTTTTCGACGCATTCTATCACTTATGAGTATTTAAAAATGTGTACGCTGACAAAGCAGCAATCGCGCCTTGACCTGCAGCAGTTACTGTTTGTTTTAAAGAGCCTGATGCGTTGGTTAAATCGCCAGCTGCAAATACACCTTCAACACTCGTTTCCATCAGTTTATTTACATCTACTTCATTTGTAGAGTTATCTATTTTTAGTTTGAGTTGATAGGGCAATTCTAATCTTGGATCTGCACCTATTTCAATAAAGATCCCATCAATCATAATTTTAGACTCTTGAGTATTGGTTGTTAAATTTATGCCAGAAACTCCTGCATTATCTGTAAGTATAGCTTCAACTTTAGAGTTAAAATGGATATTTATATTCGAACATGCTTCTAATTGAGAGATAAGAATTTTTTCAGGCCTATGAAAATTTGCACCTCTATAAATTAGATGAACTTCCTTTGCGTATTTGCTTAGTAGAATTGCACCCTCGACGGCAGCGTTTCCACCTCCAACTATAGCAGCAATCTTGTTCTTGTATAACGGTGCATCGCATGTTGAGCAATAAGATAATCCTTTTCCCACAAGTTCTTCTTCGTTAGGAAGTCCTAGTTTGCGTCTTTCTCTGCCGACACATAAGATGATTCCCTTAGATTCAACAATAGATGTTTCTGTATTAACAATAAAGATACTGTTATATTTCTCAATTGATTTGACATCTTCTTCAATTAGTTTGATATCATAATTCATCACTTGATTTTTCATGTTCATCATCAGGTCAAATCCATCGGCCTCTATACCTGGATAATTTTCTATCATCCCTCCTATTGCCGTTTCGCCACCAAATTCTCCACCTGCAATGATGGTATTTACTTGATATCTAGCAGAGTATAAGGCAGCAGAATAACCTGCCGCACCTTGCCCGGCTATCAATAAATCTGTTTCCATTTTATTCACAGCGATAATTATATATTAATTTAGATAGGTTAATAATGACTATTTGGTTTATTCAGGGGGAATGGGATCATTAGAATTAAAAAGGTGTCTTCCAACATGACGGTAAAAACTGATGTGTTAGTTGTAGGATGTGGTCCTGCAGGTGCACAAGCTTCAAAAAAGATTTCTGAAAAAGGATTTTCAGTAAGTATATTAGATTATCGCTTGAATATAGGTGATAAGCTTTGTACAGGGATAGTAGGTTCAGAGATGTCAAGTTATTATCCTGAAGTAAACGACTTTGTATTTTCAGGAGTAAATTCAGCACATATTTACTCAGACAACGATTATTTATTAGAAATAGAAAAAGACTCCACTCAAGCCCTAATAATTGACCGGGAAAATTTTATAAAAGACATTGCTTTCAAGGCTGAAAAATTTGGAGCTAATGTTTTTCTTGAGAGGTTTGTTTCAAAAATTGAAGTAACAGAAGACAAAGTATTCGTTGAAGCAAAATTTAATGGAAATATTGAGCAATATGAGTCGGATATTTTAATTTTAGCGACTGGATTTGGTTCTAAGTTAGCTAAAAAGATTGGTTTCGAATTAAGTGATCAGTCAATGTTTGGATACCAAACCAAAGTGAAAAATTTATCACTTAATAAGGTGAATGTTTTTTCAGGAAATCCATTACCTAAAGGATATTTTGGATGGGTTGTCCCAACAGAACATGGCAGAGGGTTATGTGGGATTCTAGGCCGAAAAAAAATACAAGATGATGGAGTCTCTTTTACAAATGATATGAGAAAGAAATTTGACTTTGATATTGCTGGCAGAACATCTGCATGGGGTATTCCAGTTAATTCAGTGCAAAAAAAATCCAAATCGAGGGCTTTGCTTGTAGGGGATGTAGCTGGGCAAGTAAAACCGACAACAGGTGGGGGAATTTATTTTGCAATGAGGTCTGCAGATATTGCTGCTGAAGTTGTTGAAAAAGCCTTATTGTCCAATGTGTTTTCTAAAGAAGTATTTTCTGAGTATTCAAAGAAATGGGACAAGATATTTAAAAACGAACTAAGAATTGGCTTATTCGCTAGACAATTTTATGAGAGCTTAGACCAGAAAGATGT